>ERZ773242.35-NODE-35-length-126407-cov-19.009331_pt1 | contig 126407 bp, 108 predicted proteins | sample MGYA00511077_ERZ773242 | MGnify/ENA primary metagenome ERZ773242 (study PRJEB29015, sample SAMEA2737754) | human gut metagenome | biome: human gut; feature: human-associated habitat; material: faeces | place: China | collected 2012 ... | reverse complement strand
TGGATAATTTGCAGGCGATCTGATAAGGCCCATATCCCTCCAGCGTGAGGGAGAATATACGGCGTACCACTTCGGCAGCTTCCTCATCTACCAGCCAATGCTCCCGTTTTTCGTCCCATAAGTAGCCGTAAATCACAGTGCCGGTCAGGTGCTTGCCACTCATGCCTTTTGACTTAAACACAGAGCGGATTTTCCGGCTGGTATCACGGGCGTAAAATTCATTCATGATGTTGCGGAACGGGGTAAAATCGTCATCGCCTTTCAGACTGTCCACACCGTCGTTGATGGCAATCAGACGAACACCTCGCTGCCGCAAAACCTCCATAACTTGACCGACCTTCAGATAGTCGCGTCCTAACCGGCTCATGTCCTTGATGACGATTGCCTCTACACGCCCTGCCTCCACTTCCTCCATCATCGCCAAAAATCCGGGGCGGTCAAAACGGGTGCCTGAGATACCATCATCGGTAAAGTGCGTAGGGTTGGGCAGCCCATTCCGGCGGGCAAAATCCTCTAACATCTGTTTTTGGTTGGATATGGAGTTGCTCTCGCCCTGTAACTCATCGTCCCGGCTCAGGCGCTCGTACAGTGGGGTAATTTTTTCATTTCTCATGGCTGTACCTCCTGAAACAAAAATGCTCTAAGTGATTGCTTCACTAACCATGACAAAATCATGATTAAGAAGTCACTTAGAGCATATATCACCCGCTGCCATCTGGTAGATTTTGTACTGACGCACTGCAAGGTCAGGAACATACTCGACACCGTTCTCCCGCGCATCACGCTCAGTATCGACTTCGAGAGTCTTGAACATAATATCCAGCGTGGAAAGAGCTTTGGGGTTTGCTTCATCGACTTCTGCATATTCCAGCATCCGAATGACATTGCCCCAGTTCTGGTCCTTTTTCGAGCAGCGATGATACAAATACAGACAGAGTGCGGTGAGCAATGCGGTCTCGGACTTTTCCCAGAAGGGGTCTCCGGAGCCTGAACCACGAGGATTCGTATTGCTGATAACCGTCTTCACCATTTTCTTGACATCGGTATCATCTTCGAGGTAGCAAAACGGATTGTAATGGTCACTGTACTGCATCTCCACAGTATCAAAGACCTTGATTTCGTATCCTTCCTTCGCAAGAGCGCCACCGATGGTTTCAAGCAGCTCCCCTTTCGGGTCTGTAACCACATACGAAGCATTCATCTGCAGCAGATTCGGCTTAACAAAGAAGCGGCTCTTACCACTGCCAGAACCGCCGACGACGAGGATGTTATTGTTGAGCCTTGTCTTTCGGCCATCCATTGACAATCTGATGTTCTGGCTAAGAATCATGTTGTTACTCTTACCGTCCGGCGCAAAGTTTGGTTTGCCGATGGGGTCAGAATATTTCTTGTTATAGCCCTTGATGTCCTCGTTCCACTTGGCACTGCCAGCTTCAATACCAGCAGCATCGTGGTGGTTTCGCTGCTCATCAATGTAGAAGTAAGCAGCCACACAAAACGCGGCCATCGTCACACCGCCAAGTGCATCAAGGTTGATGGCGACATCAAAAGGGTTGTGCATGATATGGGAACTGACAGCATTGATTGCAGCGAGCAGTTCAATATCAGGATTCTCCTGCATGATTGCCGTCGCGTGCATCGTAACAAAAATCAGCATCAGGAAGACGAGGATACCGAACACAATATACTCGACCGTATTTTTCTTTTTCGGTTTCATGGGTAATCACCTGCCTCACAGCTCCCTGCTGTCGGTTCCATATCGAACGGTCTCTTGCTGCTCTTTCAAGCTGCGAGAGATTTCTTCGTCACGCTGGTTCTCGGTGCGTTCGGAGTATTTCTCATGCACTTCAATTTTCTTATTGTTGAGGTATTCAGCAGCGGCTGCTGCATGGGCAATGCCTTCCTCGTATCGGTCGTTCTGACATTCGGTCTGGAAAAACTGAGTATAAGAGATAGTCGGGTCCGTCATCGGATTCTCGTGCTGCAAAGAGTAAGAGTTGTCAAGGGAAAGCTTCAAGTCGTAAACATCACGCGCCTGCTGCTCCTTGGCGTTTGTTTCTTCGACAACCCGTTCTGCCGCACTGGGACCAGACGGGATAATTTCCTTGCGATTGGCAATAATCGCATCACGCTGTGCGGATTCCCATTCTTTTTGATTTACAGCAACAGGATTTTTTAATTCTGCAACTGCTTTCAAGCTGCGTTCGTCGCAATCGGGTACACTGCGCTGTACGGTGCTGACCACCTTGTTGTCCTTGTACATCTCGACGGAATCTGCTGTCAGATGTAGATAGTTTCCGGGCTGGTCCTTGGAAACGATGAAATACTCCTGCTCCAAATCCTCCCGTGTAAGGATTGCTCGGCTGCTCTCACGGCCTGCAATGCGATACTCAATTTCCTCCCGTACTTTGGGCCCCTGCTCGCCGGTCAACTGCCAGCCCATGTTCTTCAAGATGTCGTCCATCTTTGCTTTGTCGTTGAACAGAATCTTGCAGACACTTCCATCCTCTACTGCAACGGCAGCAAACTGAAAATTCTTCTGTGCTGCATAGTGCCGGATGAGTTCCAACTCCACCATATCGATGCCTTCGATGGAATACACGCCCTTGCCTGCATACTTTTCAGTGAAGCGCTCCGGGGACATTTCGGTTTCGAGCTTGCGTGCCTCAATCAGCATCTTGATAGCCTCTTCGACCTTCTCAGAATCACAATCCCTGTACCGGATACAATAGCTGTCATCGCCAACCACAGTTGCCGTGATAAACGGGGTATTCTGATTTTTCATCTGCTCGGCGAAATCAAGGTAGTCGCTCTTGTGGACAAATACGGACTTCATCTTCCCGCCCTTGTCCATATACTTCTGAAACTCTTTCGTGATTCCATAGCTGTCCAGCAGTTTGTGCTTCTCGCGTTCCGCTTCGCCTTTTTGCAGCTCGCTTGCCGCTGCACCTGCACCCTTTTCCATTGCTGTTACCATGATGTTCAGCATCTTACTTGCCGCACGGTTCATCTTTTGGTTCGCGTCAGCGGTAACTGCATCACCATTCAAAGCCATATTATCAGCTCCTCTCTCTTTGGCCTATAATATAATTTTAACGCTAAATTGTCGTTTTGTCAATATCATTGACATATTTATTAGCTGAATGAGGAGTCTTTTTTGCCCTTGCAGTTATCTGCTTCGCCTGCCTGCTGCTGTACCCTCGCCTGACAAAAGCCCTCCGGCTTGAAAAATACCATATTTTTGATTTTTTAAGCGTAAATTTCTATTGATTGCTGATTTCTCACAGTGGGACCCCCTACTAGCTACGCATTGAGTGCTGATTTCTCACACCTATAATAAAAATAGGCAGAGAGAGGGAGGAGAGAGAGCAGCGGGGGGGCTCGGAGCGGGCAGTGGCGGATGGCTTTTCATGGCAATCTAAAAGGCACAGCTAAGGTTCGAAAGCACTGGTAAACAAGGCGTTACAACTGCTTCAAAGACCATGGGCTAAAGAATTGTTTTTGAAGTTGGCATAAGGAATGCTAAGGCTCATGACTTTGACTCGTTTTGGCAGCGTACAGTAATGCATCGCAGGGATTCGAGCTATGCGGACGGTATCGTCATAATGCGCACGATGGAATGAAGTGTCCCAAAATTCAAAAAACGGTGCCTTAACCCTCTTCTTCCTCTCCCCCTTTTTTGGAATGGGCGTTAGGGCTTGCGTAACTGCTGCTGCATAAGGTGGGTTTAAGGGCAGGATGGCTTAAGAGCAGCTACAGGATAAGCGTATCATGCGGCGAGAAGCATTATGCAAACGACACTCCTGTGTTCACATGGAACAAGCAATGGGCACTGCTATGCAACAGGCTGTGGTCATGCTATGCGATTATGCAAACACACACGCCAGCGAAGAGACATCGTACAAAAGCAGCAGCAATATGAACACGCCAAGCTTCATACGGACACCAGGACATCAATGCCGAGCGAGAAGGTATTATGCCAAAGTAGATAAGCACCCCGCCAAGTAGAGCACTACATTAGCCAGGCAGAAGTATGCCACGCCCTAATGCTTCATCCAGAACGGGAAAGCTTGTATTGCAGCACTCACATGGGCGTTATGCCTCCCACCTCTGTGCTGGCAGGAAACAAAACAGTATGCACCGTAGGAATGTCAGGAAAACAAAGCAAGTGCCTATGTATGAGTCATGGCGAGAACATACCACATCATCAAGTGTGAACTTCTCCGCTTGCACTCCTCATTCGATGGGCACGAGCAATGCTGTTTGTACGGGGCCTAAATGAACCAGCTTTCGCTTTGCAGCCTTTATCCAGCTGCCTGTTTGAGAGACCACTCCCCTCCCCTTCCGTTGTTTCATCCAGAACGGAAAAACCTTCAACAAGTGTACCAGTTTAAGTGTTGTCCTCACACCTTGCCTCAACACCAGAAAACAATGTCATGCTGTATAAAGCCAAACATGAGTTTTTTTCAGGGCTGCCATCCAACATGGGTAAGTTTTCAAACCATCCGGGTACAGTGCTACATCGGTATTTCTTGACATACGCTTTTACGAGTTCTGACATTTGAACCATGAGATTTTTTCTGAGGCAAACTGTTGAGGAGGGTAAAAAATGCAGCGGTCAATTCAAGAGTGAGAGCTTTTTCACGCACACTTTGAATATAGTACAATCATTTTGTATAATTCGTAGTAAATTATACGGCCTGTATTTGTGATTAAGACATCTTGCTTGCTCAAGAGTTCACTAACAAGCGAATGATTCTCTGCTCGGATGAATGGCATCGGTTCATAATCGACATTCATGGTCTTTGTGGTTGGCATTTCCCATGTGGCAATTTGTATCCCAACAGAAAGGATTTTACCGTTTTCTACCGTTCAGCGGAAAATTTCTCATCGTTAAAAGTCACTTTGTCACGGATAACACCATCTTTTTGGCGCTGATTCGTTATATAAATTTTACTTCCCATACTCTGAAAAAATGTCATAGTTCGTAGCTTGACTTCTCTTTGCTTATGTTAAGGATTTATACTTTACACGGGTGTATACACCCGTAATTCACTATACGCATTGTTTTTTTTCTTGTATTTTGTACGGTCTGTGCGTATCCTCATGCCAAAATGAGATTTATACATCCTCTTACAGGGTAAAAAATCCGACGAAGATTTTACCGCCGCCAGCATCCAAAAGACTGGATGCCATCGTTCACCGGACGGGGAAGCGCCTCTCTTTTCAGAAACAGCCTATGCCAGAGCGTCAGTGCAGAACGGAGACAGAAGAATCAACTATGACATTTTTTCAGAGCAAAAACGCGTAGAGGGTAATAGCAGACTGCCTTCAGAACAGGAGCATCTCCTTCCCTACTGCTCTATGATTAAGATATCCACCGGTTGGAACACTTAGGCGTAAGCTGCTTCGACAAGTGAAGTCTCACCTATGAGATTCTTTCAAACGAAAAAAGAGATTTTTTCAGAGAAAAAAAGCATTTACCCTGAAGAAATCTCTTGGCTTGCGTGTATTACTCTCCTTGATAAACTGAATTTCTCTCATGGCTTGCAGGAATTACCCTCCTTGCTTCCCTGAAAAAATGTCATGTTCTTCTATATATAATAAATAGATAAATAATAAAGATATAAATCTATAATTATGGGGTAAAAAATGAGAGGGAAAAAAAGTTGTTGTGCTATTGCTTCACGGAGATATAATGTTGACTTTACAACAAAGATATTGTATCATTAGTACAGTAAAATGTCTGTAGTGTACCCGTTTGAAATTGACGGTTGAGAAAGGAAAAACCAACGGCATATCGCAATGTATCGAGTGCTACGGTTTGATGCCGATTATGAGTAAAAAGAAACCCGCAAGCGAAGAAAATACCGAAGCTATCGTCGGCGAAGTCCTTTCAGACGAAGAGGCCAAGGAGAAAAAAGCTGCCATCGAAAAGCGTGAGCTGATGCCTTATGGAATGGGCTCTACCGTTACCAAAAGTAACAACCTGATTCAAAGAACCAAGTATTCCCTTCCCCGTACGGAACAGAAGCTGCTGTTCTTGCTGATGAGTAAAATCGACCAAAAGCACGATTTGGATGCTTCCAAGGTGTACAGTATCTCTTTCCAAGAGTTTGCTAAGTTGACCGGCGTCAAAATGATGGACAAGTCGTATTCTCTCTATCTGAAGGACACAGTGGAGAATCTTGGCACTCGTTCGTTTTGGAGAAGAAAAGATGGGCCGGATAATGTTTACAAGCAATTCTTTTGGCTTGACAGAGGCACTGAGATTGACCTGGATAAACGCGAGATTCGGATGAAATTCAATCCGGATATTTGGAAAGATATTGCGCAGCTGACGAGCAACTATACGAGCTATAACATCGATTACCTTTTGATGATGCGTTCAACCTATTCTATGCGCATCTATGAGATTATCCTTTCTTACGATAACGGAAACCGCAATTACGGGTACAACAATGGTCTTGTCTTTGAGCCAGTGACCGCAGACATGCGAAGAAAATATCATGACAGACCTGATTTCTCTGACTTGCTTGAAAAGAACAAAGACAATGGCAAATTGGCAGAATTCATTAAAGGCATGACAGACCTTTCCGGCTTTAAGTACAAAAAGTTCGACATGGACGAGTTCAAGGGTTTGCTATCCGCTCCGAGAACAGACGAACGAGAAAACTATAAAAGCAAAAAGAAAGACGCTGATAAATACAATCGAGAAAAGCCTCTCTCTGAAAAATATAAAACTTATGGCGAATTTCAACGCAATGTCCTCGCCCCGGTGAAAGAAGAAATTAACCTGTTGACAGATATTTGGTTTGACTATGTCCCGGTGAGAGAAAAAGGCGAACGGAAATTCAAGTATCTCTATATTTTCATCAAGTACAAGAGCAAGGAAGAAATGGAGTTCGTCCGGGCTAAGCACGATGCGCAGATACCGGATACCGAAGTTATCCCCAAAGCCAAAGCCCACTCAAAGAAAGCAAAGGCCGCATCTGACGAAAAAGCGCCAGTACAGCAACAGAATATAATTCCGGAGTTTCCCGAAAATGTCTGCTCCGAAGAATGGCGCAAGAAGTGGCGTTCACTGATTGGCATTATCAAGAGCATGGCAGAGTTCCCAACCTACGAGGACAAGCTGACAGCAGAAGAGAAAAATTCTCTGAATGATATCTTTACATATACCTCGAAGATTCTAACGAACGAAAAACGCCGCGATGAAGCCGAGGATATGCTGGCATGCTTGAAGCGCATCAGCGCTGACAACAACGGGCTGCGTACATGGGCTCTTGGTCTGGGCTTAAAGGTTATCAACATCCACAAGAAGAATGTGGCAAACGCCCCGAATGGAGTAGATAAATCTGCGCAGTATTATAGGGCTGTTGTTTATAACGAAACGATTGAGAACAGCACATCGCTGATAGCAGATGGACAAATGAAATGGAAGAGCCTCAACCCAGACAGTGGACTGAATGATGCCTTCAAGTTCGATATGTCCGTATTTGACAACTGATAGTATTAAGCAGAAGCCTGCCGGAATCGGTGGGTTTCTTTTTTTGTTCACTGAGAGGGTGCAAGTGCGTAATAACAAGAACACGGAAACGAAGCTATTCCCTGCTGTTATTTGTTTATGACAGCAACAGAATATTTTGAGTAAGCCTTCGCCTGAGCCTTGCAGTTATAGATGCGGCGTGCGCTCTTCGGTATCCGTCAACCGTGCGGCCCGAACGCACGGTCCAGAACGAAAAAGAAGGCAACAGCAACAGGAAAATTTGATTTTGAAAGTGCCAGCCAAAAGTACTGCGCAATGGACTGCAAAAGAAAACGAAAAGTGTAAAATGTGTTGACATCACTGATAATGGTAGTATAATAATTACAGTAACAGCAACAGAATATTTTAACTCTGCACCTCACCTAAAATCGAAATAAAAGAATCTCATTCGCTGGAAACAGTGCTTAAAAAACAACAATGAGGTGCGTACTATGACTTTCCAAGAACTTTTGAACTCCCGCGCTCACGACTACGATTGCTCTATCGTTATTGGCGATGTTGAGATGAATGCAGACATTGTCTGGGATGCCGAAGACCGTGTTACGCAAGAAGGATATCTCCGGTTCCGCAAGCTGCTGGACTGTGAAGCAACTTATGATGCCGAAAGAAACTTCATAGAGGTTCCGAATGGCAACCCTGATGAGGGCTATGCGTTCATGGCAGCACTGGCTGGCTATGTGAGCGACAAGTGCTATCGTACCTGGTTCTCTGAGTACGGCGAATGTGCTCCTACTGAATGCAGCAAGTGCGACCGCAAGGATTGCATTCACCGTGAAGCTTTCCGCCGTCTGTTAAAGTGTGATGGCGGATTAGAGCTTTGTCCGTTGTTTGATGAGTGATTTATGGGTGAACTTGAAGCCTGACCAATACAGCAAGTCAAAAAGCAGGGCGCAAGCCATTTGATTGCGTTTCCTGCTTTTAATATAAAAATATAGCAACAGGATATTTTGATTTATCCTACAACACCGAAATGAGGACACATATATGGCTGCAAAAATTATTACCATTGCGATAGAGAAAGGCGGCACGGGAAAGACAGTCACGGCCTCCAACCTTGCGTACCTGATGGGCGATGAGGGCAAGAGAGTTCTTTGCATTGACACAGACCCTCAGGGGAATCTCACAAAAGCTCTCAGCGGTAAGACCATTGAGAGTGAAGAACTATATGGAAAATCCCTGTATGATATGTTCGATGCTTACAAATGGCGTCAAACAAAAGACTTCATCTGGGAAACTGAATACGAGAATGTCGATATGATTCCTTGTGACTATCAAACAACTCGGATTAGTGACCGTATGATAACCCTGATGCAGGATGCAGCAGACTTGCCGGAAGGAAACCCACGAAAAGTAAAAGCAAAAGGCGAGTTCTTGTATTACTTCGTAAATCAAGTGCGTGATGACTATGACTTTATCGTTATTGATACGCAGCCAACGCGTGATAGCCTCTTGCTGTCCAATGCTCTTTTTGCTGCGGATTATGTATTGATTCCCGCTTGTTGCGATGATAATTCCGAAGAATCTGCTTTCCGTCTTTACTCTGAGTGCATCAACATGCAAAAGAGCCCCAACTCACACTTGAAAGGAGCAGGGGTATTGCTGGTGAACTTTGATAAGAACGCGGCCACAGAAAAGAAGATTCAGGGACATTACGAGGAAGTTCTTGGCTCTTCATTATTCAGCGTTGTAATTCCTAGCAGCAAGACTGTTAAGACATCGATTTCTCTTTGTCAGCCAGTTTGCTATATGGCAAAAACGCAGCCAGTAGCAAAAGCATATGTCAAAGCATATGAAGAGCTCAAGAAGCGCTTGGAGGTGAAGTAAGATGGGAATGAAGAAAGCAGGAGCAAAAAGAAAGCCGATTGAAAAGCGGGCACTGCCAACAGACGCGGTAGTCAACAAAATCAATGAAAACAACGGTGAAGCCGGTGCTGCTATGCTTAATGCAATGGCAGGCGTTAAGAAAAACATAGAATACGCATCTAAGGATATCTTGCTTAGCAACATCGAGGCTAACCCCGACAATGCGATTTTTAGACAGGCAGATACCGAAGAAGACATCAAAACGCTTGCCGAGGATATTGACCGAAATGGCTTAATGCACAATTTGGTTGTCTTTCCGCAGGTAGTAGACGGGAAAACAAAGTATGTACTTCTGTCCGGGGAACGCCGCTATCTTGCTATCAAATCTCTTGCTGAAAAGGGTAATGCAAACTGGAATACGATTCGCAACTGCCATGTCGTAACCAGTGACCTTACTGAAAATGAGAAGAAGGTCCTGCTTTACTCGGCAAACTTGCAGGTGCGCGGTGGCTTTGCAGATGAAGCAATTCGCAGAAAGGCAATTGCCAATTTCGTAAAGTTTTTGCAGCTTGAGCCGTACAACATGACGGAAGCCGATGCCAAGAAAGCTATAAAAACACTTGCACCTGACGCGACCAAGAACATGGATAAGGACCTGCGCGTTGAGGATGAAGAAAAATTCAATGCGGCTCTGCGTGAAATGCTGAACCGCAAACAACTGACCCGCGCCGAGTGCGATAACTATGTGCGCCTTGAACCGGACCAGCAGCAGAAGATTGCTGATTGCTTTGCTCGTCTTTTTGCAGTTGACTGTCATGATGAAGATACCGAGAGCAGCTATCTCGCAGAGCAGCGCCAGCTCGTAAAGAATGCTTTCCGTGAAGACATCGAAGAAGCCGTCAAGGAAAAGGATGGCAACACAGCAGAAGAATTGCTCAATGCCGCATACCAGAACTTCGAGAGCAAGCTCGCCGGTTTCCAGCAGCAATGCGATGCAGTCGCCGAGGCTGTTGGAGCCAGAGACAACGAAGCCGTAAAGGAAATGGAAATCGCTGCGGCTGTTGCAAAAGAAGAAGCAAAGGCTGACAAAAAGGTAAAGACGCAGCGGATGTCTTTTGTCCAGCGTCGTCTGAAAGATGTTGTTGATAAAGTGGACAAAGGTGCTCTTGATAACAAAAACTATAAGAAGCATCTGAAAGATATGACTGAGGACGAGCGAAAGCAGGATATCGAAACTCTGAACAAGCTGATTGAAAAAGCGACGCAACTCCGAGACATGATTGAAAGTTCCGCAAACTAAGTCTGTTCGCAGGCAAAGGTGTATTATGAGCGAAGAAAAAGTTAAAGTGAATATGCGCCTCGGAATGCGCGTGAGAGAAGCAGTAGTGACTGAAGCAGCAGGCGAGGGACTAAGGGTTGGCACGATGACAAATCTCATCTTGCAGGAGGAACTCGCAAAGATGATGAAGGTAGGTGCGGACAACTGCGTTATGGCCGATACGAAAGAATACCATGAAAAAGTGTCTGCTATAACCGCAAGTCGAGACACTTTCTATATCTTCCCGCCGTTGAAAGACATAGAAGCATACATCGGCACAAGTCTTGATGATAAGCAGTACCCGCAAGTGTCGTTGTATTTTACCAATGCCCAAATAGAGCTTATGCAGGAGATTGCCAAGAAGCAGCGTATCGCTACGACTATTGAAAGCGGGCGAGTAAAGTCCTACCGCTATATCGTGATGGGAATGTTGCTCAACAATCCAGTGTGCAGGAGCTTGAATGTAGCAGCAAAATAAAAGCAGGGAAGGGGAGAAGACTATGAATCTCGTATTTATGAGTGACGAACATCGTGAGTATTTCGCGGATATGGTCAGCGGCGATAAGCAGACTGACTGCATCTACTATTTACTTGGTGCAGACGATACCTTGCGTTCCCATATCAGTGATGTGCTCGTAGATGGGGAACTCCGCAAGAACGCGCTTCGTGATTCTTGGATGACCTCTTTTGGAAAGAAGTGCTATGCGTTGGCTCTCAACCTTCTCTATGGTCTGACCTTCCCGGAATCGGAACCCGCAGCACTCTTTGCTAATACCGATGACAAAGTCTCTGAGGTTCTCTTTGAAGCTATCGACATCTACCGTGGTGGCGGTGGTTATGATGATAACCTCGTCCAAGGTGACTGGCTTCACTATTGAGAATTGCCAGCAGTCCCGTGAGAGCGTGATGGCTCTTCAAAGATACGAACCAAATATTCCTCCCGTGTAGAAAACACTTAAAAGACAAAAAGATAACCCGCAGGCAAGGTAGCATCAACTACCGGCTTGCGGGCTTTTTGTTGTGGTTCATTATTTATTCAAAGTGGCTCTAAGCCATACGATATATTCATGTTTGCCTTCACCAAGTGTAATCGTCATGGTGGCTCCAAGCGGGACCTTGCGCATGTCGATGGTACTGTGGATGGGCTTGTAATTTCGAAGAGGAGTCGTGGTCAGGATAATCTTGTGCGTTCCGAGTTTGTCATCAGCGAGTTCGAAGTAGCAATTCAAGTTGTTGTTCCTGGCATAAGTCTTTTCCATCAGGGTGACGGCAAGCGGACGGCCAAAATCATCCGGTGTCAGGCTAAGAACTTCCGATGGAAAACCATAGGCCCGGTATTCGATGTCACTTTTGTAGCGCTCTTCTTGACGAAGAACTCGAGTAACGCACTTTTCTTTCGTTTTCATTCTAAAGCTTTCACCTCCCTTCTAAAAAGGTCACTACAAGTATTATACGCGCTATTTAATATTAAGTCAATACAAATGACACTTTTGTTAGCTTATTCGTAGATGCGAAATCTTTTGCCGGGATGGGTAGAGAATGTGGCAAAGGAAAATGGCAGAAAGCAAAACAGTACGCCTAAAGTGGCATTCAGTAGTACTGTTTCCAGAGATATACCTACCGAACACGGTTTCAGTATAACTAAAGTGCCATTCGGTAGTACTGTTTCCAGAGATATACCTACCGAATGCGGTTTCGGTATAACTAAAGTGGCATTCAGTAGTACTGTTTCCAGAGATATACCTACCAAACGCGGTTTCGGTATAACTAAAGTGGCATTCAGTAGTACTGTTTCCAGAGATATACCTACCAAACGCGGTTTCGGTATGACTAAAGTGGCATTCAGTAGTACTGTTTGCGGAGATATACCCACCGAATGGCGTTCAGTAGTACTGTTTCATGCAAAGGAAAGGTACAGGAGCATTGCAAGAGAATCTGAGGAAGACCCGGCTGTTTCAGGGCTAGACAGGAGATACATCCTAAGCCACTTCCAATGCGTCTCGTTTCATGGCAGGTAGTGCAGCGAATAGAACAGGATGATGGCACAAGAACAGGGGTGCTGCGGGGCGTTAGCAGGGACGATGTAAGGCTAAATTGACAGACTAACAATTAACGCAATGTTGACATTTCAATAATTCGGTGGTATACTAAAAACGATGAAATTGGAGATTAACAAGCAACGCCACGCTCCGGAGCGTGACTGCTTGCAGAGGGCTCCGCCCCCTGGCCCCTGATGAGCCGTTCGGAGCCTGCGGCCTCCTCACAGCTCAAAATGTCCCGCAAGCGGGAACCCCCAGCTCGCTGCGCTCACCAAAAGGCATGATGCCATTTTCCAAGAAACAAAGAAGGGAAGGAGTAAGCCCATATGCTTTATTATGTCTCGGATATCCATGTGGAACACAAAATCGATTTCGATGCTTTGCCAGATGTAATGCCAGTGGAAGAATTTGGTAAAATCATTGCATCCATCGTAGATAAAGTCTTTGCTTCGACGATGACTCACGACGATGACGATTATCTTTTCATTATGGGCGACACCTGCGAGAGTACCCACATTGGCAAGCTCTTCTACAGTCGGCTGGCACAGCTTTGGAAGCCGGACCATATTATCGTGACGCTGGGAAATCATGAACTTTGGACGGCTGACCAGCAGTGGACAGATGAAGATGAAAAAATCAAGCCGAACCTGAAAGACATCATCGCTGCGTGGCGTAAGATTTTTAACGACCTTGGCATTGTCTTTCTCCAGAACGAAACCTACAACCTTCCTAGCGAGAATGCCATCGTCCTCGGTGGCCTCGGCTTTTCCGGTCATAACGATTATTTCAACGCTTGCAACGGGATGTATCTGCGCGTGCTTACAACCAGGCGGCAAGACCAAATCCAAAGCAATATTTTTGATAAGCTCTACAAAGAAACAGTAAATCGCTGCGAGGCCGAAGGCAAAAACCTGATAGTGCTTTCCCATAATCCTTGGAGCGATTGGCATAATAGGGATATCGAGGAAGAGCCTGTTTCTGTGCCGGTTGCGTATTTCTCAGGTCACACACACAAGAATAGAAGTGGCCGATATGAAGGCGTGGCGGGCGAGAAGAACTTCTACGCAGACGGTCAGATTGGCTACCCGCCGTGCAGTTACTACAATGTCAAGATGACATATATCTGAGGAGATAGAAACGATGGGGAGAAATAAAGATGCACCGCACGGGTGCAGAATTGAGGTCCTAACCTCGGCAACAACAGGTCGAAGGATAGAAGAAAAAGCTAAGCAGATGGGAATGAGTAAATCGCAGTACATTGTTTATTGCGTTGAAAACCAGCCATCAGTTCCTAAATTCAGCTGGCAATCTGACGACCTCAATGAAACCATAGAAACCCTCGTCCAGATTTCAGACAATGTGAAGCGCGTGACGGATGGCGTTTCTATGACGAACACGGTCACAGGCAAAGATGTGGCAAAACTCGAAGCCCAGTATCAGGAGCTAAATGAGTTATATGCAGCCCTCCTGATGCAATACACAGAACAGCGGAAGAAAATCACCAAAACGGCGCGGCGACTCGTCCGGGAATGGAAGAGTGCAGAGCGCCAATAATTCAAAGCAGGATGACTAACAAAAAACGCAAAGAAAGGAGAATAAATAGATGGCGTATACGCAAATCCACAGTGTTCGAAACACTTTTGAAAAGTCCCTGGCTTATATCAAAAATCCTAAAAAGACCACCTTTATTGGCAATAAAAATGACCTGAATGATGCGATGCGCTACATCAAAAATCCGAACAAGACAAAGCAGTTTGTGTTCGTTGAAGGATATCTTTGCAACCCGACATTCTGTGAAAACCAGTTTTTGGAAACAAAAGAGAAATACTTGGCAGCGCACGGAGGCAAAGAACGCAATACGAGTGGCAAGCCCGCACAAGCGTGGCATCTGATACAAAGCTTTCCTCCTGATGTCAAAGACCCCGTTCTGGTCCATCAGATGGGGATGCAGCTGGTCGAGCAAATCTGCGGCGACCAGTACCAAGCAGTTGTAAGCACTCATGTTGAAGGCAGTAGCTGCCTGCACAACCACATCGTATTCAATGCGTATCCACTCGATTCCGAGTATGGGTAGAAGTATCACCGCTCCGTAGCAGAGTACGAGCGCATCAAGAAAGTCTCCGATGAAATCGGAAAGCAGTACGGCATCGAACCGATTCCAGACAAAGGAATTGAGTTCGAGGGGAAAGCCAGCGGCATCGGTGAAATCAGTGCAAAGCGGCAGGGGAAAAGCTGGAAGCAGAAAGTAAAGGACGACTTTGAAAAAGCTGCATCGGTCAGCTCTGACTGGGCAACCTTCAAAGGTATCCTGACTGCGAGCGGATACAAGGTCGATGAACAACACGCCGGATATGTGAAATGGGAGACCCCATACAGCAAGAAAGCGATTCGAGATAGAACGCTCGGCGAGCAGTACACCAAGGCATATCTGGAAGCCAAGTGGGACCCTGAAAAGAAAAAGGCTTACGAAGAACAGAAAGCCAAGGAAGCCGCCAACGAAACGCGCAAAGTAGAGGCCGATACCCGGAAACGGTATGATGCCGAGGAACGAGCACGGTGGCGTGAAGCGCAGCTGCTGGCAGCCCAAAAGCAAAAGCAAGCATCCAAGATGAGGGACGACCCTCTCTACAAGGTGACGCGATACGATGCTGCCGGTCATCGGCGCAGCAATGTCGAGATGCTGATTCTGGTTGCAGTCAAGATTATTCGCGTAGATGATAAGCTGTTCGAGGACCAAGTCGGAGCAATGCAGTTTCCGCACTCACCGATATACGCGCCGCGTGATTGGAAACTGCAAAAGATGTATGAGACCTCAACGCTTGCCTCTGAAATGGGCATCAAAGAAGTCTCGGATATCCAAGACAGGAGCAATGAACTTTCTGCGAAACTGGCAAAGGTATCAACCGAGATTCGCAAGAAGAAGGCTTTTCTCGGCCGTATCGAAAGCCTGCACACCGCCATCCAAGAGTGGGAGGCAACGCAAGGTGTAATAGATGAGCTTGACAAACTCCCGGACGACCAGAAAGACACTTTCAAGGCGGAACACGAAGCACAGATAAACACCTACAACCATGCGATGGGCGTGTTCTATAAATTCTCCGGGCGCTATGCCAAGACCCCTATCATGGTATACGATGCGAATGCACACAAGAAAGATGTCTGCGTTGAGAACATCGCAAACACGCTGGACAATGTGAACACCACAAAGAAAGAACTGGACAGCCTGCAAGAACAGCGCAAAGCGATTGCGTCAGATATCTCAAAGGTCCGTCGCATCAGCACAGGTCTGGCATTGGCGCAGAACGATTTGTTCGTACACGGTCCGCAGTTCACCGAAGAGAAGCTGCGTGAAATCCGGGCGCGGGCAAAAGAACAGGAAAATCAAGCTTTCGAGCAGTACGACAAAATGAGAGAAGTCACGAAAGAGGACTTCGAGAACTATGTCGATGAAATGCTCAAAGGAAATATCGAAGAACACAACGGCTTTGAAAAAGCTCGGAAAGGAGATAGTGAGCGATGAAAAACGAAGCGATGTACGATGACGACATCTTCGAAGCTTCCGAAACGGCGGCAGATTACGCCGCTGACGGGCCTGAGCAGAAGAATTCGAACAGCAACCCTTGCGTAGATGAAGACCGTGAAAAGGCCATTTCTGACGCTATGGAAGAGGCTGCTTCTGAGAAGGCAGCAGCTACAGCCGAAGAGCCTGATGAAGATGAGGAAGAACAGGAGCTGGAAATTGACTTTGACGAAGACACCGAACCGGTAGAGGTTTCCGATGTAGATGTCTCTACAGAAGATGAACCTGCTGATGAGCGCGGTGAGTTTTACGATGACCTGATTGAACAGGACTGGGAAATGGTCCTGGCCGAACAGGAGATGGAAAACAAGAAGAAGGCGGAAAAGGCAAAAGCCAAAAAAGCCAAGGCCCGCCGCGAGAGGGAGAAACGCCAGCAGGAACAGAACGAGGCAGCTGCCCGCCAGAGCGCAGCTTATACCGAAACCTCCTATCAGCTTACCACACCGGAAGAGCACCACGAGGAGCATAACGACCAGCCCGCACAGAATGTCCCTCAGAGCGTCCAACCCAGCGTTCAAAATACGGATTACCATGCAGCCCACGAAGAGCCTCGCCACGAGGACCATTATAGAAATGCGCCCACTCCACCGGAAAGCTACGGCAGGGGAGGGGAGAGCAAAGAACTTCCGTCATACCCCTATGAGCGGCAGGAACCGAACATCTATGAGAAAGCTGCCAGCGAACAGGCTGAACAGCGTCGTCAGGAAATTGACCGGGCGCGGGAAGAAGAGCATCGTAAGCGTGAAGAGGAACGCCGCAAAGAGATTGACCGAAAGTCGCAGGAAATCAAAGAACGCGAACAATCTCATCTCGGCATGGTGAGCAAGAACAGCCACCTGGACTTGCGTGAAAGTGCAAACAACCTCGAAAAGGTAGACTTCACTCACGGGAACGGTGACGCTGAAAACCCTACACAAACCGCCTCCGCAATGCCCTCGGTTCATTACGAAGAATCCCATGAGCCGCGTGTTGCTCCACAATACACCTACGGACTTGGCGGAACGGTGGAAAAGATGCAGGGCGTCGAAAGCTACCAGCCGATGCCTCATCATAACGAAAATCAGTTTTCACCCCGTGAAGATATCGCAGTCAAAGAAGGAATGGCCTATGCTGACTATGGGTAGATGGGCGTAAAGACTTATGCCGACCCGCAGGGCGCAATCGGAGCAGCAGTTCCAGATAAGTCTGTGCAGCAGCGAGTCTACACTAGAAGTGATGACGCCCAGACGGGTAAGGAGTTCGCGCAGAGCGTATCTATCCCATGCCGCGCATCACAGCAAAAACCTCTTGACTCCGATTATCCAAAGACAAATTACAGCGCATCTCCAATTAAAGTGGCTCATGACTACGGCATGCACAGTGGCATCACGATGGAAAACACCGCAGCTGCCAATACTATGAGCCGCATATCAAATACCAATAGGGAATTCAAACCTACCATGCCCACAGATATGCATAGTGACTCTCCGTCGGTGAGTCCTATCACGCCTGTTCGGTACACCGATTCTCAAATGCCTGCTGTGCCCAGAGCGGAAACACGGGTAAAGACAGAAAAAAGTTTTGAAGCTGGTCCGGAGCACTATAAAGTGCAGCCTGAGACACGGCAGAATTATCGCGCAGAGTTTTCCAGCCCGGATTCCCGGAAGGTATTCGCGGTATCGAAAGATTCCAGTAATGCTCCGCTTTCACCTCAAATGGTAAAGCAGAGTGCCTTGAATGCAAGCATCATCCGTGAGTACAACATCAATAGCGAACGGAACCCTTCTTATAAGAATAGCAATAATGAGCCTCCTGAGCTTATAAATTATCGGGAAAAGCTCAAAACTGCAAACGACAACCATTTTGTCGGCAGCAAATATGAAGATTTCAAAATTAAAGAAAACCGAGAGTACAGCACGCAAAAGAGCAGTGCAAATGCGGGCAGTGTGACTCCTAAAGTCAGGGACCGCAGTGCGGGCTTCAACGAAGCTGCCAAACCTGCAAAGACCGCTGATGGACATGTTGGAATCCCTGTTGAAGCGCCGATTGTTTCCGTACAGCCTCCCGTGTTGCAGAAACCCGCAGGATATGAAGTGAAAACCCAAGGAAGCAGAGAACAGCGCTATCGGGTTGTAAAACCTAACGCTTTTGACGCTTCGAAGTCTGCGGACATCAGCCTGAATATCAGCCCGACTTTCAATGTGATGCACTATGGTTCACAACGAGACAATCTGCAGGAAGCCAAGAATCGGGACCCGCGCAAAGCTATCCCGATTGCGGAAGATAAAAGCGGAATTGCGCTGCCGGTCGGTGTGGCAAAGCAAAGTGCTCTGGACGCAAATATCATCCGCGAATATAACAAAAGCAAAAAAGCCAATCCGCTCTACAAAGATAATGAAAAAGTACCGTCCGCATTCGTAAATTATCAAGCGAAACTCAAAGCGGCAAGTGACAATAACATCATCAACAAAGAGATTGCAGCCGCTACGATTAAAGAACCTCGTAAACGCGGCGGATACAGAGAAGGCACGACTACCGATGCCGTAGATACCGGCACTATGAATTTCGCGGCAAAGGCAAGCAAGGATGCCGACATTTCCGTACAAAAGGATTTGCGCAGTACTTCCATTGCCGGGAAGGTCGCATCTCCTGCCAAGAACCCTGCTTCTCGGGCGCAGGCTTTACCTGAAATGGCAGCGCAGACGAAAAGCAAGCGGGATTTGAAAGAAGCTGCTGCTTCTCCTTCGATGGAATTCAGCGTGCAAAGGTCTCGTGGAGAATTGCTTAAACAAGATGCTCGCAAGGTTTTCTCAATCAAGGAAGATACGAGCGGCATGGCAATTAGCGCCGCCACCGCAAAACAAAAAGCGCTGGATGCAAGCGTGATTCGCGAGTTTAATGCGAACGGTAAGAAAGGCGATAAGGAACCGGCTGCACTTGTAGAATATAAGGCTCAGATTAAGGCCGCGAGTGACAGCAATGCCATGAAAAGCAAAATCGAAGCCATATCTGGTGTAAAGCTGACTGATAAGCCTTCCAGTTCTGCCGCAGTTCGCAAAAATCCAAAAAGGATGAGCAACTTCGAATACTATAAAGCTCGGTACAGCAAAACGGTATTCAGAGCAGCCCGCAAGGCCGCTGCATTGCCCATCGCGGTCGTGATGGCTACGGTCGAAGAAGGAATTCGCGACTCCGGCGCAGACAACGCCATTGAGATGGGACACGATATCCAGACTCTGGCATTGGCAACCTTTTACATGAGCAAAGGCACAGGAGCCAAACTCATCAAAGAGGGGACTGGGGACATCAAGAATGCGAAAGCTCTGGAAAAATTCGATAAAGACCAGCTGAAAATTCTGAAAGACCTGAAGCGCGAAAGAAACCAGCTGCTGGTAAGCATCAATAAGGAACTGCATCTAACCGGGAACATTGCTCCGCTTCTTGGAACTCCCGATGGCATCGATGCAATTCTTGCCAGAACGGACCTTACCCAGAAAACTCGTGAGAACCTTCTGAAGCTGAAAGCAAACCTGCTCAAAGCAGAAGGTATTGGTACATGGCTTGACCAGAACGCTCGTGCTCTGGACCAGTTCTTTGACAGTCAAACTCTTGCAAGATATGGAGTTAAGAGCGTTGGCGGCCTGGACCTGAAAGGAGTAGAACAGCTCTATAAATTCCAGACGCTTCAAGCCGCACAGCAGATGGCCGCTCTGAAAGCAGCAGTGCCTGCGGAAGTATTTGAGAAAATCGGTGCCGGAGACATTGAGAAATTCGTTGAAGCAATGGAGAACGGTACGCTGAAACAGCTGCTCGCCCAACTCAAAGGCAGCAATGCCAGTGAGCTGGCAGACGCTCTGATGAAGAACATCAAGGCCCAGAAATTGCTGAGAAGTCGTTTCCAGGTGATGAAGGGTACGAAAGCAGCGAAATATTTCAAAGCCGGTACTCACATGTTTAAGCACTTTGCGCTGCGCAAGTTCGGTGACGCGATGCGCCAGACGGATGTAGACGGACTCCATGCCATGGCAGACTTCGCGGAGGGCATCCACAATACGCGCGATTTGGTCCGCTTGTCTAAGTCTGTGGGTAAAGGGGCATACAAGGCCGGAAAGAAGACCGTAGAGCTCACGAAAAAAGTGGTTAAAACGGTAAGCCCTGGGCGCAAGATGGTGGATAAACAGGTCAATGACTTGGTTGTCAACAAATTTCTTCCGAAACCCAAGGCTCCCAAAAACCTCATTGCCCGTCAGATTTCGCAGGCTGACCTGATGAAACAGGCATCTGCGGGGCAAAAAGTTCTGAATGCTGTAAAGCAGGCCGGTTTGAAAGTTGCATCCATGGCAAAGACTGCAGCAGCTAAGGCAAAAGCCGCAGCGCAGCTCGTAGTCAACGGAGTGAAAGCCATCGGCCAGACGGTAGCCACTGCCGGTAAGGCAATTCTTCCGCTGATTGCAACTCCTGTCGGTCTGCTTGTAACGGTTATCATTGTCTGCATCTTTATGGTCGTGTTTATCGTCTTGAATGTTTTCTGTGCTGATGACGAAGCGGATATCCAGAAAATTGTCGATAAGATTAACAACGAGCGCGATGAAGTGGTCTTGCAGTCTGTATACGATTCGTTCCGAGGCGAGACTGACCCGCTGGGCAATCCCTACGGCTATACCACGCTGGACGGTAAGACCTCAGATAATATTCAGCACGGTGTCACATGGGAATATGAAAACGGTATTTCCAATAACACTGCTGAGATTATCTCTTTGGCGGCGGTGTACTATCAGCAGAATTGGCCGAGCTCCAACGACATTGCCAATCTATTCTCTTCTGATGACCGCGCCTTCTTTACCTATTGTCGTGACCTTGCAGGATATGCTCTGGATGTAACGGCACGCGAGAGCCATCCGTACTCCTGCCTTGTAAAAGGTGGCTGCGTACTCGGATGCCGTGATAATGGTCAGAGCGTAACTATTAAAGATTACAAGTTGACCACCTCAGAACATAGCTGTGAGGTTGACAATCCCGAATGCGGCGACTATGATGTGGATGGCATCTGGCGCTGGAATAATGGTCATGGCGAAGATAAAGTCGTCACAGAAACCAAAGTTGAAGATGACGGCGAACACGATGTCATTGTCTATTTTCAGAACAAGCTTCCTGATGGAGCAAACGAGTCTGAATTGACGAAACTTCCTGATGAATATACGGTCGTATCGGATGGCGGTGAGATTAGCTCCGAAGATGTTCATGGTAATCTCGTAATTGACGCGTCTTCCTGTAACCTCTATAAAGGAAACCTGAATGACTGGTTCGTCAAGCCTGACGATGGTTTGTCCGCATCGTTCACGGTTGTAACTCATCTTGACGATGAACATGAAGAACGCGATACTTACACCGTCACTTTTGGCGGGGAAGGGGACAGCTATGAAGCCATCCCCTGGTGTCCCGGAGAACTCAACGATAGCCTGCACGGCCATTACGATTTGACATGCACAGTTTACCTGGTTGGCTATGACGAGTACACCGACCCCTGCCTGAAACCCGACGCACCCGAATCCGATGATGTAGAAACAGACGAAGATGGTGTTAAGGGCGGCACCGGCACTTTGGTTCCGCTGGCACATGCCGTAAACGATGGAATACTGACCCGTACTGTGACCAAGCTGAATCAGTACATGCAGCCATACTCCGGCGGCACAGCTGCACGGTACACCAAAACCGTAACACTGCCTGAAGGTGACGATGAATTCACTTTCTGGTACGATTCAAACAACGAAGACTCTGACGGCAATGTCGCATGGGCAAAACTGCTGTACGCCTCCGACTGGGAGGAACTTTACGGTGTGACCAAGGGCATTAAATGTAAGAGCTTTGGCTCAAAGTTTACGGATGAAGAAGTGAATGAGTTCCTTGACGGTATGGATTTCAGCAACATCTCTGATGGGCGGCAAAGAATCGTAACTGCCGCTTTTGCAAACAGCGGCCAGTTCAGCTACTCTCTTGGCTCTAAGCCCGTTGGTGGTCCCGGCAATGTTGGAGTAAAAGGCGCATACGACTGCTCTGGTTATGTGCGTTATCTGTTCTGGTTGTGCGGCTACAGTTTTGATGCCGTTAATACTGCCGATTACCCTGGTACGGCTGATTTGCAAGAGATTTCCGTGAGTGAGATGCAGCCAGGAGATATGCAGGTAATGCTCTCCGCAGATAACGGCGGCAGCATGGGACATGTGAGGGTTTTTCTTGGCGTAAGTGGTGGTAAAGCAATGTGGGGCGAGTGCGTCGGTTCGCGTGGCTCTTGCGTAAACAGCTGGACCAACGCTGAAGCCGGAATGTATAACTGCCGATATTACCGCTATACTGGATTCTAAGACAAACCATAAAAAGGAGTCGCCTTCGGGTGGCTCCTATTTTTTATGCAACGCTATTGGCACTCAAAAAAGTATGCATTATTTGCAGAATTTTTGCACACAAAGTATTGACACAATAGTTAGACAGTGGTATACTTGAGTCAGTAAATGAGAGCTGGACAATCTGCCAGCAATATTTGTTAAACCTAATGACTAACAAATAACGCAAAGGAGTGAACATAATGAAAACCGCGAATAAAAGACGCAGCTTTCAAGCAGCAGTGATGGCAGTCGTGATGATTGTTTGTATGATGCTGACGGCGGTGAGAGCTTACGCAGAAGATGAAATGGAAGTCACAGATTCAGAAGAAAAAAATCCTGTTGCTGTTGAGGAAACAGACAGAAACACCTGGGTTAATCAGATGACGGATGTCGAAGTTGAGCCGGAAAGTCCCGACAACGGTGTGATTGTCTTTGAAGTTGCAACGATGCCGAATGATGTGCTTGACAGAACGGTTCGCGCCAACATCTCTCATGGTCCTGCGGATGAGACGCTGAAAAGCGTAAAGCTGAACGGTCTCAACTCTTTCGTGGGTTCAGCGGAACTTGAACCTGGCCGTTATTTCTGTTCGTACATGCTCTCAAATGACACCGCGATGGATTACCCGGTTGAAGCTCGCGATGATGCTTACACCATTGAAGTAACAGCAGGCTCCTGCACGGTGGTTTATCTGGATGTCAGCGGCGTATCTTTCTTTGAACGGATTACCGGGCATCCCCGCAACTACGATAAGGAAGAGACGATTGAGAACGACGAGGGTTTCGACACGAATGCTACAGGTCAGATTGGTTGCTGGCTTACCGTCCCGGAAACTTTCGGAAGCACAGTTCTAGTTTATGTTCAAAATCTGATTACCGGTGATGTCGTGACCATGAAGATGTACGAATCCAACAACTATACGGCAGTCGCTACAGATGTGGCACAAGGCCGATACAAGGTTGTGGGAACGGAGGTTCTTGAAGATGGCGATGACCGCTTTACCGTGGCCTGTGAACAGGATACGCTGACCACGAGAGACAACGAGGGCTTCCACCTGACGATTTCCGATGCAGCGCATCCTGATGCGAAACTTGTCACACCGAGCCGCGACAACAATAGTGTTGTCCAGGAAGCAAACACGATGAACTCGAATGAAGAAACCGCAGATAGTGAGGAGCCTGCCGACGAAGCAACTCCTGTGCCAAGTGAAGCACCTGTTGAGGAAGTCAAAAGCAATGGGCCTTCCATCGGTACAATGATGACAGTTGTGGTGATTCTCGTCATGTTGGCTGTTGTAGGTGTGGTTGCCATTCTCTGGTGGAAGAACCAGAAGCAGGAGGAATGACAAATGCGTAAGAAAAAGCGGTATACGGTTTCCGTATCACCCGAAGCGCGCGAGCGAATTGCCGAGTGGGGAGACAAGAATCATATCTGTGGAGGTTTCTCCGGCGCGATTGAATCCCTCGCGTGGAGCCTTGATGCGGATACTGAACCGAAACGAGCGAGTATCACAAAAGAGCAGATGAAGAAATCTTTTTGCCAGAACGACTAATAAAAGACGCAAATATGTGATGAAAACATGAAAGGGGGTGAGGAACGAAAAAAAGTAAATCTTCAGCCCGAACAAATAACATTAACATATACCAATAACAAAAAAAGGAGAAAAAATACTATGACTCGTAAAGAATTTGCAATCGAAATGACCAAATACGCGATGCGCGACCCGAACAACCACCGTGATGATTACGGCATCAGCCTCGTTCAGAACGGAGAAGGAATCCTCAACTTGTGGATTACCCAGGGCAAGCTCTTCTTTAACTCTGACATTGACCTGTCGATGTTCGACCCAAATGAAGAAGTTGACAAAGAGTACATTGGAATGCTCTGCAAGGTGATGGCCCAGCTTGGGCTGGCCGCAACGCAGACGGATTTCGTAGCTCAGGCCAAAGGCGAAGGGCGTAAAGCTGAGAGAGCGGCAAAACACTTTGGGAAGAATGTCGTGTCCAGCATCATGCGCTTGACGCAAGAGCTTGAGCGTATGGCTGCGAAATAGCAGCACTCAGAACGGTGAAGCACAAGGTACATAGAGCAGATAACACAGGAGGAAAACATCATGACTCGTACTGAATTTGAAAATAAACTGACCGAGATTTGCGATGCTGCTATCGGCAGTGATAGTCCCTACCACTGGGAAAACCACTTTGAGGATGGGCAGTACCAGTTCAAACTCGTGAGAGGGGAGATGACTCATGCCTTCACCGTTGCGATGGATAAGCTGGAACCTGACGAGGAGGTAAGCGTCAAGAATCTGAAACGGTTCTGTGATGCTTATGACGATGCAACGGCAGCTACACTGGCGAAGCTGCCTGAGGTTGACCCGGATGTTTTCCTTGCTGCAACGCCGGAGCAGCGCCAGAAGATGCGGTTTGACCGGGAGGTTAAGAGCAGCATCGCATATCTGGGAATGGAACTTTCGTTTCTGAAATTCGATGCCATGGAAGCCGCCCACTAACCAATAACAAACATTAAGTAAAAAGGAGAAATAACACTATGACTTGTCGTGAACTTGAACAGAAATTAGCCCTCTTCTGTCACTTGAATCCCAACAGCAAGCAGGGCTTCCACATTATCGTAGGTGTAGATAACCACATGAAATACCGCTTTGTCATGGAGCTGAAAGATATGCACATCGACTTCGCGATAAAAACGCCGGACAGCCCAATGGACGAGGAAGTGGACAAGGAGTATTTGCGGTGTATGGTTCTTGCAATGTGTGGCATCGGGTTGGAAATGGTTCGAGACAGAAACGCGGCTATAAACGAGGGCCATGTCGATAAGAAATGGCGAAAGTTCTATAACCGAGCCATTGCCAGTCATATGTTCTTGTGTCAGAAGATGATTGACATGGCGGTTGAAGCTGGAGTTGAAACTAATTTTGCAATTTGAAAAAGGAGAAATAACATTATGACTCGTATTGAATTTGAGAGCACCCTGAACGATATCGCCAGCATCAACCTGAGCAGTCTCGGCGAAATTGATAGCAGCATGGCAAACTCTAAAGTAACCTTCTACATCAAGGACGGCAGGTATCGATTCAAAATCGAAAGCGGCACATTGTCCTTCGATTGTGGCATCGAGATGCCGGATACTGAGCCTGGCGAAGAGCTCAGTGAGGATTACATTGAACGCTTTTGCAATACGGTGGAAGAGATTCGCGGCTACGCACAGAGTGCGGAATGTATCGCAGATATGGCTGCAAAGGGAGAAGCCATGAGCGAAGAGGACGATAGGGAATTTATGCTTCAAGTTTATTTGTTCCGAATTCTCTTAGCCTCCATACTCGATATGCTCGAAAGCACTGTCGCAGAGCGTTGCCTATAACGCTTTCGATAAGCAAGAAAGCCCACCGCCACTGGTGGGCAGTCGTCCAGAACAGCAGCCTCCACGAGGCGGACGATGGGCAATGCCGGGGAAAAGACCGGTAGCAGATAGCTGTTAGAGAAAACGAGGAGAACGACCAGCGTGTGCATATATGGTATCCAACTGATAGATATTGGAGGAAATAACGATGAGTAAAATCAAGCTCGTGGACAAGCGTTCTAAGTCCGAGAAGAAAGCGGACGCCGCACGGAGCCGTAACGGTTCGTGGTCTGCTTTCCGTCCTGCCGTGATGCGGGACAAAACCAAATATGCCCGCAAAGGCCGCAGAACCGAAGAAAACTGGCGGTGAACCAAAAGAGTAAATTCGGTAGTTGCCCGCTTTTGTGGGTCGTCATCCAAACAGCTTACCTCTTCGTGGTGGATGACAGGCAACAGCTTGGAAATCAAGCTGGCTGAAAGCTGTGGATAAGTGGTATTCGAAAAGCCTTGCAAGTCAAAGCAATAGCTTTGGCCGAGACTTTTCAGTGGTTGGTACGCAAAGGAGATATACGATGAGAAAAGGAGAATTGAAAAAGCGTCTGCTTGCAGCCATTACAACAGTGGCGGTAGTATTTGGCAGCGTGGCTCCTGCTACGGCTTATGCCGCAGGCGGAACGGTTATGAAACCCTCTAACAGGTCCTACTTGCGGGATGGTGGGTCTTATGACTTGCATTACATCCTCAACAATTTCAATTTGTTTGTGCAGAACGATGTCACCACAATCCATACAGTGGGCGAGGTTGCCATTGGCGGCAATCTGAACCTGTCTGGAAACATGGTTGGCAAGACCGGTGCAAAGCATAAGGTCAGCTCGTTTGTCGGTGGCGAAGTCACGAATTTTGGCGGCGACGCATACCACCCGGATAACGATGGTGTGTACATGTATCTTGGTTCTGCCAACAAAGGCAAGGATATTACTTACACCAGCGGCGCGAAAGATGGTCCTTTCCGTCTTGATGACAATTATATCGATATGGATGCTGCGTTCGAAGCCATCAATTCCTCTGTCCAGAACAATTTCAGTGAAGAATCCCTGAAAAAACAGGGGATTGAAGTAAAGCCTGCTGAGTACGGTCAGATTAAAGGCAATGGCGGCAGCGACTATTACACCATCGACTTCAACTCTGCCGGATATCCGATGCTGACCGTGCCTTCCAGCCAGAAAGACATTGTGGTCATCGACTACGGTACGGACATCAACATTCCCGGCATCACCTGCAACGACCTCCATGCATCGGAAAATTCCGACAATGGAACGAACATTCTGTGGGTATTCCCGAACGCCACCAAGCTGCATATTGGCAGCACAAGCCTTTTTGGTCATGTAATTGCTCCCAATGCAGATGTGACGCTCGACAGTGGCAATTATAATGGCTGCATCGTTGCTAAGAGTCTTACCAGTCAGGCAGAGGGCCATAAGTGGGGGTATTCAGGCACTTTCATCAAAGCTGACGATAAGCCCACGCCTACACCGACTACGAAACCCACAGAAACGCCGAAGCCGACAAAAGAGCCGGAACCTACGGAAGCGCCCACGCCAACCGTAAAGCCTACAGCGGCTCCTACTGAAACGCCGAAGCCTACTGAGACACCGGTTCCTACGGAAAAGCCGACCCCGGAGCCTACGCAGAAACCTACTCCGAAACCGACTGTGAAACCGACAGAAGAGCCGAAGCCGACCGAAACGCCTGAACCCACGCCTGAACCTACCGAGCCCCCGGTGCCGACGCCGATTCCTGCCAAGGACATTACAGTAACCGTTGAACATGTCTGGAACGACAATAACAACGACTACGAGATGCGCCCGAATTTTGTGGAAGTGAAGGTTTCTGACGGCGAGAGCTCTACACCTGTTACAGCTACCAGCGAAAATTGGACTGGCACTACAGCAGGGAAGGACGATAAAAACTACGAAATTGAAAATGTCGATTCAGTAGAAAATTATAAATCCGAAGTGACCGAACATACCGTGGATGAGAACGGGAACCAGAAGTTTGTGATTACCCACACCCTCGATAATTCTAAGATTGCTCGACACGATATCTCCGTTGAGCTGAATAACATCTGGAACGATGAAAACAACGCTTACTCTATGCGCCCCGACACGCTCAAAACTCAGCTGATGCGCAACAAGCGGGTTATCGCAGAGAAAACAGCGACAGCCGAGAACAACTGGACTGTTGATTTTGAGAATGTGCCTATAAGCGGTGACTATACAGTCGAAATCCAGACACCGGATGGTTATACTACTGTTGTCAAACTTGACAGTATCGACGAAAACGGTAATATTAAGGTAACTGCCACCCATGAGCTGAAAGAAGATTTAAAATTCCAGACCATCACAATCAAGCTGGAAAATATCTGGGATGACAGCAACGACCAAATTGGCAAGCGTCCATCTTACCTGAAAGTGATGCTGAAGCGCAATGGCGTTAATTGCTATGATGAACCGGTAATTGTGAAAGAATCCAACGATTGGACCTTTACGGCCAGCAAGATGCCAAAACTCGGTACTTATTCTGTTGATGTTGAAACCCCTGCTGGGTATATGACAACCATCGAAAACGCGAATGTAAAAGATGGTGTGATGGAAGTCAAAGCAACGCATACCATCAAACCTGCGCCAGAGCGTACAACGCTTGTGGTAAAAGTGACCTGGGAAGATAACAATAATGCCGATGGTAAGCGTCCTGACAGCATCAAGGTAGATATCCACAAAAACGGCAAGTCTATCTACGATGAAGCCCAGCCCATCAAAGCAGAGAAAGATTGGACGCTCACGATTCCGGGAATTGAGAAAAGCGCGAGTTACTCGGTGGTGAAGCCTACGGTGAAAGGCTATGATGTGACGGTTAAAGATACCGCGATTGGCAAAGATGCATCTACGATTGAGATTGTTTGCACCCGCCAAGGCCAGAGCCAGCCAGTAGAGACACCCGCTCCGACCGAAAAACCGGCTGCACCCACACCGCAGCCGACCGTAAAACCGACAACGCCAACCGAAAAAACGAATGATGGCGGCGACAAGAAGGAAACCAACAGTAATAGCGAATCCAGCACGAGCAGCCAAACTGAGCAGCCAGCACCGCACGATACGACAAAAAAGATTGTTGCAGCAAAGTCTGTTGCAGCCGGTGTCAGCGATGTGTTCCACAGCACAGGGCTGAAAGCAGCGTTTGTCGTTACAGCCGTGTTGTTTACTGGCGTGGCAGGATATTATGTCTGGTATTCCACGAAGAATAAAAGATAAGACTATACGATAAGACCTGAACAACAATTTGGGCAAAATGAGAAAGAGGACAACGCCACAATGGCTGTTGTCCTCTTTCTGTTGTTACTATTTCAAATGCACATGTGCTTGAAATCAACATCAACCACTGTGCGGAAGCCCTTTTGCTTCATAAAATTTGTTCGGAGCATGTGGTCAATGTTACCCACTAACATTAGAAATAGAAGGTTTCTCTCTTACCGAGACTTGCCCGTTCATCAGCATGGGCAGGAGGAAGTCGCGGAGAGAGGCCAGTTCCAAAATTTCGTTGGAACACTTTGATTTCATCGCAAACATGGGATTCATTTGCTTGTCAAAACTTTTGAGCACGGGCAAAGCTGGAATAATTGTTTTCATATTTAGCAAATCATTTATGCGAATACCCTTAAACACGCTACCCGTCGAGCTGTTTGTCGCTGTTTTAATAAAAGTTTCTCCCATAAAAGTCATATATAAAAACAGCGAGGTCACATTTGCATAATTAGGGCGAATGGAAAAAACTGACTCATTGATATCCCAATTTTCTGGAGATTCATCAATCAAAAAGCATCTTCCCAAAGGGGCAATACTTGCAAATAATATATCTCCTTTGGATATGTCGGACCGTTGATGTACAATATCCCTTGCTTTATTATCAATGAAATCGCACGAAGAAAAGTCAATGCTGCCATTTGTCGTGAGATTTTTGACTGTAATATATCTTACTGTGCCACCGGTGTTTAATTTGAAATTATCCCTCGGATTTAACCCCGTATTGATAGACTGAATACACTTACTGAGCGAAGCAACCTCCCACCCCTCCGGGATTTCTCTTTTCAGTTCCTCATTCCAGACCATCTTGCCGCCGCTGCTCTTGTAGGGCTTGCCGTTCTCGTCGGGGAAGTCGAACTGAACAAACCAGTAATCGTAGAGGTCCTTTGCCATGCCCTCCAGCTCGGCGGCAATGGCGTTGTTGTTGTCAATTTTGGAGTCGATATCGGAAAGCAATGCTGCAATTCCTTTTTCATTTTCCTGCTTAAAAAAAGGTATTTTTTCAATGCTTTCCTTTGTGAGAGCATTGCGGGTTCCTCCGATACCACAAATTTTCATTAAATAAGGTTTCATGTATTGCAAATAATACATGAGATACTCTGGGGAGATTTCTTTAGGCCGAATAATAGCTACATGCTGATTCACTCTTGCGGGTAAGAACTTTTCTGGAGCCATACAACATCTCGCAATGGAATCGCCAGTGATGTTTAAGAGAATGTCACCTTTTTTTACGGTAACTCCCTCAAGCTTCTTCGCTTGAGTTTCATCAATAAAGGCCAAACCATGTTCTGAAAAGGTGAAATCAAGCACATTTTGACTCCGAATGAGCGCTATCCCCGATTTTTTGTAGGCGCTTTCGCCTCCTGTCGGAGTTGCTCCACTACCAATCTTTGTAGTAACATCTTTAATCTTCATTGAAACTCACTCCAGAAAAATGGTCAAGGATATTATTCTCCAGCTTATGTCCCTTGGAAAACAATGCTGTCAGCCGCTCTTTCCGAGCCGCCATATTCGCGTTGAACTCTTCTTCTGTAATGTCGATATGCTCGATTTTCACTTCAAAATATTGACCAGCAGAAAACGAATAGCCTTTTTCCTTAATATCCTCATAGGACACGACAACAGCAAAGTCATCTACATTCTGATGAGCAATAAAGGTGTTTTCAATCAATTTTGTCTCTACATCGCTTAAAAGGGTGCGCTGATTCTTGCCATCTTTGACCTTTTCGCCAAGCTTTGATGCATCTACCAAAATGACATCTCCACCCTGATTGGCCTTATCAATAAAGATTACAGAAACATTTGTACCTGTATTGGCAAAGATATTGCTGGGCATCGAAACAACGCCTTTGAGCCATTGCTTTTCAGTCAGCTTCTCACGAATTTTGCGCTCGATGGCACTCTTTGCCGTCAAGAATCCCGTTGGAACAACAACTGCAGCCTTGCCGCCATCTTTTAGGCAATACAGGATATGCTGGATAAAGAGCAGATAAATTGCCATTGATTCCTTTTTATTTGCAGGAATTTTAGGAACACCAGCGAAGAAGCGGTCTGTTTCACTCCACTTATTTTCAATGGCATTCCGTGTCGAGCTAAAATCGAGCTTGAAAGGTGGATTACTGACCATGTAATCAAAGGTTTTTAACCCACTGGTCGGCTGGCCCTTGACCTTAAAATGCGCAGGGTCAAGCAGTGTATCACCTTCGATGACATAAGGCAAGCTCTCTGTCATTCCATTAAGCAACAAATTCAAACGCAGGAAACGAGAAGACTTGGCGCTGATATCCTGCGTGTAAACAATGGCACGATTCAAACCATCATCCTGTCCAAGTTCATGGGCAAGATGCAAAACAAGGGAACCAGAGCCTGCTGCAGGGTCGCAAATTTCGCTGGCTTCAATTTTGTCACTCATGCCGACAAGAATCTTAGCGATGATGGAACTGACGGACTGCGGAGTATAATACTCGGCGTAAGTACCACTGGCAACATTGTAATCTTTAATCAGATACTCGAAAATGGAGGAATAGAAGTCAAAACTGTTCTCGTAGGCATCCGTAAAATCAAAACGGTTCTGGCTGATAATTGAAAAAATGCTTTTGGCAAAGGCATTACGCTTAGAGTCCTGAACGACATCAGTGACGGCTTCAAACAAAGGTTTATAGCCGCCATCAGCCGTTGCAATAGAAAAGCGCTTATTTTTCTCGCTAATATCAAGCAAGGCATCGTCAAATTTCTTGAAGAAGTCGTCTTTCATGACACCCTTCATCAGTTCGGAAATAGTATCTTTGTAGTCAAAGGTGACATCCATCTCATGCGACATATTGAATGCCGTCACCATATCCTCATCAGCAAGGATTTCATCAACAGTTGAACCAATTTCCTCGGCCCACTTTTTCAAGTTGTACATGAACTTGTCGTTCAAGAACTTATACAGAAAGACCGAAGTAATAATCCGCTCCTCAGATGCCTGATTGCTCAGACCGTTCTGAGAGCACAGTCCTTTCAACTCATCAATCATTTCTCGAATTTTGGATTCGAGTTCAAAAATAAGAGGCATAAACATCTCCTTTAATTGCAAAGTTGTAGGTTGGTATAAAGGTCGCTTAGTAGGCCGTCCAACCATTTTGCAATTTGCAGTTTCTTAAACAATCCATTTTTAACAAATGTTGTCACGGCTTTTTTCTTGTTGTACGCAATGAAATTTTCGCGTCCCTGCAGCAGTAGCGTGTTTCGCTCAGAAACATCCTTAATACTCTCGTATAGAGTCGTCATGACAGTTTCAATATCATTCCTATTGAGTTCTGGATGCTGCTCAGCGCAATCAGTAAGCGTCTTCACAAACGCGAATTTTCCTCCGAATTTTGCAGCAAGGCGTTCATTTTCTGCGTTGATGCGTTCCATCTCTTTCAGAGCGGCAAGCAGTTCATCATTGACACCTGCTAACTCATCGATGTTTTTGAAATCGAGCTTTGCAAAAATAGTTTGCAGCAGTTTATCCAGCTTAACCAATTCACTTTGGTTGCGATTGTGGTTGTTCTGAATAGACTTTTGCAGCTTGCCTAATGTATCGACCACTGCCTGCACATCAGGATTATCTTCTGGCACGCCCGCAAGCTTGCCGAGATTCAGAATAATAACACGGGTTTTGATAAACTCGTAAATAATCTCGACAACTTCTTTATTGCTAATAACCTGCATAGTATCCGTAGGATTATGCTGCAAGTTGAGCAGGTCGATGCGATGCTGGACAAGTTTCAAATACACTCGCAGCGTCTTGGTATCAATCTGGTCTGCAAGCGGAGAACGGGAAAGCTTCAATTCTACACAGCAATCACAGCAGGTACGAATCGCGCGACGCAGCACATACAGGTCTTCCTTACCAAGAGGCAACAAGCTGATGCGGAATTTCTCTTTATCAGCCATATCAGTCATATGCTGAATTTTGGCGAAATTTTCTTTGTATTTAGTGTAGATATCCTCCGGACTTACAATCAAGCCAGAAAGGTCTTCTCCTGCATCGTCCATGCCGGATTCTGTTTCGAGTTCCTGCAAATAGTCTGCAAGAGTCCGTTCATATTCCTCCTCAATATCAACGAAGTCCATAATATAGCCATACTCATAGACTTTTCCGTTGGGAGCTTTATATGGGCGGTTCACACGGCTAATAGTCTGTAAAAGGCTCTGCTTATGTGCATTACGAAGTAGATACATCTTTTTCAGGCGGCGAACATCATAACCTGTTGTGAGCATCATATGGACGATAAGAATATCAGGTGTTCCATTGTTCTTAAACGACAATTGCAAGCTCTTGTTTTTCTGCGCTTGCATCTTTTCGTCAGGGTCCGAAAGTACAACGCCTGTAGCCAATTTGCTATTGTGCTCAAACCAGTTGCCGATAGCTTTTGCCTGCGGATTAGAGTCACAAACAATCATGCCGCCGATGGACATGTCGTTGTTTGTATAACGGAAATTGATAAAATCGTCTTCGATATACTTGCAGAGGGAGCAGAGGTAGGCATCAGATTCTGTAATTACATCAGGGTCATTATTTGGGTCTTCCATCTGTAAATTGCGATGGATTTCTTCACGCCGAACGGTATCGATTTGTTCTTTCTTGATGCGGAGAGTGTAGCCATCAGCAATCGACTTGTCGTAGAAATACTTGTGGATGTAATCTCCAAACTTCAAGTTGCTGCGTTCTTTCTTTGAAAGGAGCGGTGTTCCAGTTAAGGCAATAAAAACACCATCTGCATCACAGCACATCAGATTCTTGAAATACTCACCGTTTTTTCGATAGCTGCGATGTGCTTCGTCAATAAAGAAAATGCGTTGAATATTGGCGTTATAATCATTGCTACTCGGCATATCCGAGTGCTCCATGATTTTCTGAATATTAACGCAAGTATAGGAGCCAAGGTCTGTACCATGTTTTGCAGAATCCATCGTCCGATTCAATTCTTTGATAAAAGAACTTTTATCGGATACTGCTGTTACAGTCATTCCTCGATGTTCAAACTCACCTTGTGCTTGAAGCAGCAAATCAAGACGGTCAACTACAAAAAAGAAACGAGTAATAATGTTCTTCTTTGCGTAATAGTCACGGATAATACGATTTGCGTAAGCCGCTAACTCCGTTTTACCGCTGCCTTGTGTATGCCAGATGATTCCGCTCTTTCCACCGCTTTCTAAGCGTTTTAGGATTCCTTGCGTTGCAAAAAACTGCGGATAACGCATAATATGCTTCTCTACATAGGGATTGCCTTGTTTGTCAACGCAATCTACATAGCAAAACCCATAATGGAGAATGTATAAAAGGCGCGACTGCTCAAAGAACGATGTTACGAACTTATTGCAGGGAGTGAACGGGTCAAGATTTGTCTGAAACTCCGGCGCATCATATTCGCTCTCGCTGTAACCGTTATCTTTCAGAATATATTTGATAGTAGCAACGGAAACATCTTGGAAGCCACTGGTCTTCTCAGTATCTTTCTGTTCACGGAAGAAATTGAAATATGTATTCTGACCATTTGGCGTAGAATAGAAACTGCCAGCTCGGATTTCCTCAGCCATCGCAGTATCATCTGTGTCTTCGTATTCCATGTTGTTGGAGAAAGTGATAAATTGCAAAAGGTTGAAGAACTTCTCTTGTTCTGGTTTACGAAGGCGCTCATCAATCATTCGATGAAACTCGCGCTGAATGCCACCGGGGTTATCCGGCATTTTGACCTCCAAAAATCCAAGAGGAATACCGTTAATTAGAATATTGATGTCAGGGCGGAAGGCATCTCCTTCTTCAGGGGCAAAAGTCAACTCGTCCACGACAGCAAAATCATTGTTCTGGATATTCTCAAAATCAACCAATGCAAGCGCAGAACCGGGCTGAATAATACGGCGATAAAATTCTTTGCCCATATCCTTACGCTTAATGAGGTTGTGGATTTCGGTAATCAAGCTTGCAACTTCAGCATCCGTCAATGTTACATTATTGATGCGCTCAATAGAAGCCTTGAATCTTTCTTTGAAAATTCGCGTGTTAATATCAATTTCGCAGTCTTTCAAAGATTGATAGTCATAGCCAAGTCGCAGGAATTGAATTGTAGCAGGAAATTTGACACGCGTGTTCTCATCAAAGTAAGCCATAGCACCAATCCCCCACGCAAAATAATATATACCTATTGTATCATAAAATGGCAGGCGTTCCAATAACCAACAAAGAAGTGAGAAAATTATTGAGCTTGACTTGAGTGCTTTGTCCTTTTGTTAGCAGCAGACAATGTGCATTTGAAAGCAACCAAACCATTGGAATTATGTCGCAACACAACTTGCAGCACTCGGAAAAATGTCGCAATGCACAAATTGAAATGCTTGAATTTTGTCACTCTGCCATTGAGTAAGGCTGTACCATTATGTTAAAATAAGGACATATGCAAGAACATGGAGGGCGTATCTATGCTTTATCGAAAAGCCTATGATAAATTAAAGCAGTGGAAGCAGCAGGAGAAGAAAACGGCACTCTGTATTCAGGGGGCTCGTCAGATTGGCAAAACAACGGTTGTGCGTGAGTTTGGCAAGCGGGAGTATAAGTGCTTCATAGAATTCAACTTCGTACAGGATACCAACGCCTGCAAAGTGTTTGATGGGGACCTTGATGCGAATACTATCATCGAAGGACTCTCGGCACTGGCCCGGAAACCTCTAATTCCGGGAAACACCCTCATTCTTTTGGATGAAATTCAGGAATGTTCCAATGCCCGCACCGCCATTAAGTTCTTGGTTGAGGATGGCCGCTTCGACTACATTGAAACCGGCAGTTTGCTTGGCGTAAAGAACAAAGTGGTTCGCTCACTGCCGGTCGGATTCGAGGAACTTTATACAATGTATCCGATGGATTTTGAGGAATTCATGATTGCCAACGGGGTACAGCAGACTACGATTGATACGATGCGCAGCGCGTATCTGAATAAAGCTCCGGTGGCAGACATCATTCATACCACGATGAACAAGCTGTTTTATTCTTACATCATCGTTGGCGGTATGCCAAAGGTGGTTCAGACCTACATTGACACCCACGATATTGGTCGAGTCATCAATGTTCAGAACGAAATTATAGAGCTGTATCGACAAGATATCACCAAGTATGCCGATGAGAGCGACAGACCCAAAATCAGAGCTATCTTTGATTCCATTCCGGCACAGCTTAACGAAAAGAATCGGCGTTTTACCATTACGAGCCTGACATCCACTGCACGCATGGAACGCTATGCCGATAGCTTCAACTGGCTGACTGACGCAGGCGTCGCAAATGCCTGTTACAATGTGGAGGAGCCAAGAGCGGCGCTTAAACTCAATGAGAAGCGTAATCTGTTTAAGCTGTTCATGGCAGATACAGGTTTGCTCTGTGCCCTTTCAATGGATAACATTCAGTTCAGCATCTTGCAAGGCGACCTCGGAGTCAATCTCGGGAGCGTTCTGGAAAATGTCATGGCCCAGATGTTCACGGCAAATGGATTCTCACTGCACTATTTCGATACAAAGAAATACGGTGAACTGGATTTTGTGCTTCAGGATGGCACTGCTACCGACCTGGTTGAAATTAAATCCGGCAATGACTACAAAAAGCACGCTGCATTAAATAAGGTAATGAGTGTGGATGAATGGAAAGCAAAGAAAGCCATTGTGTTCTGCAAAGGCAATGTGGAGGAAGAAGACGATATCCTTTACCTGCCCTGGTATATGGCAATCTTCTATAAACAAGAGAAAATCCCGATGGGACTGACCTACAAGGTGGACCTCAACGGGCTTTAAGCCTTACGGACTGGCTAAAGAGAGGAGGAACAGGGCATGGAAAATGAAATTGGTGTAAAAGCAGAGGAACTCTCAAAGCGAGAAAAATACCGTGAACGGCGTAGCGAGGAATATGATATTGTCTCGAAGGTCGCTTTCCTCATTGGCGTGCCAGATTCCCACTGGAAAAGTCAGTATACAGGCTTGGATTCAGATATTTATGAGCAACTCAGCAATAACCGAGACGCTCGCATCATCCGAAACCTCTGTGGCTTACGAACCGAGATAGAGCGCAACTTCAAGCGCTTTTCAATGCTGATTCTGATGGAGTTAAAGAACCTGCATACGATTCCTCAGACACAAGGCATGGTTAATCAGCTTCGAAAAGATGAAATCGATATCATAAAAGCGAATCCAAAGCTGGAAGAATACCTGCCCAAAATCAATGCTCTCTTGCAGCAGCACATCGATGCCTGTAAATCTCTGTTTCCAATCTGGGTCAACTGGGAGTTTGTGCGGCAGCTTTTCATTATTCCTGGCGGAAACGCTATCCGTATCGCATGTTCATTAACTGGCGGTGGAGCAAAGACGAAGAGGGGAATCTTCTCTATAATGACGAAAAGTTCCTGAGCCGACTCTATCAGCAGAATGGTGAGGTGTTCACCGGTTATTCCAATGTCAGAGGAGAAGGAAGAGAAACCAAGAGAAACATTTATGGATTTGTGGATGCCAGCGAACAGACGGTTGCTCTCGTTGACTGCGAGAACTGTGACCCGCTGAAACTGTGTGCGGCTCTTCAAAGTATGCAGCCTGAAACACTCGCCAAAATCAAAAAAATCATTTTGTACAATGATGTGAATGCCTCTTCCGCCTGGAATCTGCTTCAAAAACACACTAAGGCAACCATAGAGCACCAAATGTCGGAACGAGTCCTTACCGGGAAAAGCCTTGTGGATGTGATGCTGGTGGCTGGTTGCTGTAAGGAGCACTATGTCAACAAAGTGGACAGCTTCCTGCTGTTTTCATCGGATTCTGATTATTGGGGCCTTATCAGTTCCGTGTCCACCGCCAAATTTCTCGTGATGGTTGAGCAAAACAAAGTCAGCGGCGAAATTGTACAGAAAATGATTGACAGCGATATTCCATTTTGCTACCTGGACCAGTTTTGCCAAGGCGGACAATCTCACAAAATGAAGGTCGATGCACTGCTCAGTGAATGCCAGCGCTTTGTCAGCAAGCATTTTGAGAGCTTCAATGTGCAGGAAATGGTGAATGTCGCGCTGCTCCAGACCAGAATTGAGATGTCCAAAGCAGAGCAGAAGCAATTCTACGAGCGGTACATAAAGACAATGCGCCTAAATATTACTGCTGATGGTATGGTGAACATTGAATTTGAGGGATAGGGGCTATGGGAAAGAACATTCTCTATAAAAAGCTTGACATTTTAAGCGTTATGGAAGCCTGTGAAGATAGCTCTAAAGATTTCATATTGCTTTTTATGCCTTCTAATATGGGTGGAACAATAGGACCAGATGCAGTTGGAGAACCGGATGCCTTTCTTTACAACGAATATGGTGACACTGTAGATAAATGGAGAAGACTCTATATTGATTATAGCGATGCGACTTTTGTCACAAAAGAAAACTACATCAATTACATAAAGCTGCTGGCAAAAATAATTCAAAATGCTGGAAGAATTCTGAGCGAAAGAGGAAAGTTCTGCTTCGCTGTTCCAACGATTATTAAATACAAGAAATACGACCAGGAGGAAACTCCTGACATGCTGTTTCTCATTAAGCAGATTTTCAATAGAGTTGAAATAGCTGACATCCCAGCTTATTCTCCTTGCGCGGATATCCGAAGCGTCAAAGAAGCCGAGTACGGTCACTATACCCTGTATATATGTAGCAAAGATGAAACTTGTGAAGTGGGCAAAGATGAGTACGAGCTTGATGACAGCGACGACTTCTTTGTTAATTATAAGGATGGGTTAGAATGCATTCCAGGCGCTGCGGAAAAGGTTCAGCAATGGGAAAATATCAGTAGCGTTTTTAGCACTTCAATCGCAAACAAACTCTATATAAAAGAACTGCGACAAATTGATTTTGTCAGAAAAGCGCTGCTTAACGAAATTCCGACAGCGGCAGAAACTGTAGCAGCGCGGTGTGCACCAAGGCTTATAATCAGCCAGGCGCTTTCTTTGGAAGATAGGCAGGCAAACTATAAAGTAAAAGAACAGCTTGCTGAAAAAATGCGGCAAGTCATCGATAATCCAGATGATGACATTTATATATCTGATATTTTAATGGGGCTATATTGCAATTCGAACTCAAGAGTATTGTTCCCATATGATAGAAATGGGCATCTCGCATGGTTAGCACAGCGTCGTAATTTGAATTGGACTTCTTTATATAAAGTGTCTTTGAGGCTTGAAGAATGTGAAAGTCGAGACGAAGACCCAGACTCTTTTGACGATGAAGGAAATAATAAGAATGGATGGGAAATCTGGGAAGACGAGGTTGCTCAGAGACACAACGATTTCTTGACGATACCGCCACTGTCTAACAAATATGCGGGGGAGCAAGAAAATACATATGAAACAATAAGCGCACTACCCAAGCGCATCCCAATTCAATATGATGAAAATTTTCTTCTGAATGTTGCTGGCGCTAACGCTATGAAAGCCGAATTTGCCAAATACTCGAATCTGATACGGCAGGTCGTTGAATGTACATCTGATGATGGAGAGGAAAGCTATGAAAATGTCGAGCAAGCGGTTCATGCTATCATAAGTCTGGCTGTGCGAGCCAGAAAAGGGACGGAAATTATCAACGGCGATGAGGCAGAAAAGTGGTTCGGCGAAGGCTGGGAGTTGCTGTCCGAGCAATGCCGCAACTACCTGCAAACAGCTGCCGCATATGAAAAGTTAAGTCAGCAGAGCGGAAATGTAGATTGTGCTCCTATTGCGATTGAGTATTGTCGCGCTTTGGAGCTTGAGACGAACAGTGTGGTCATGAAGCCATATATCGACTACTATTACAAAGAAGGATTCCAAAAGAAAACCTATGAGGGCGATAATCAAGCTATCGATAAGTTCAAAAAGGCAGTTAAAAAGCAAAAGTACAACTCTAAAGAGGGTATGATGCTTGGGCAAATCGGTACATGCATGAGAAACGCACCTGATAGTGTTGACGACAAGAATATCTTCTACTCATTCAAGAAATACTGTGAAGAGAATGGCAAAGAACAGCTTCTTGATGTAGATGTCGTGGGCGAGTTTCAGCTTGTCGGTAAGATTAGAAACCAAAGTGCGCATCCCTCTTTGCTGGATAAAGGCTGCGTAGCCCAGGCAAAGCAGCTAGTCAGAACCGCCTTGAAGACTCAGTTGGCAGTAGAAGCTAAGTTTGCTCACAGCACGGTACTTACTTGTGCTGTAGTATGCTCTCCGAAAGGTAATAAAATTAACCCTAATTCGGATAAGATGCGGAAAGCAGTTGCTAACCAGATTGAAATGATGGCTCAGAGTGGCGTTAAGATTTTTGTGCTTACAGGCAAATTCGGTTTCAACCAGATTGTCTCCGATGAACTCCAAAAGTACATAAAAGCAAACGCAAACAAAGACTGGGGAAAAATCATGGTGAACAACGCCTCAGATAAAGGCGAAGCTTCAAAACGCCAAAAAGATGCGCTCTCCAAAGCCCAGTTCTGTATAGCATACTATGCGGATGATGCCGTCCCTCAGGAAAACGACCAAGCAGCAAGCGTCTCCGCAACCAAAGCAATGGTTGACGATGCCATCAAGGAACACGGACTGATTGTCTGGAATGCCTATGGAATAGAGTAACAACAATTATAGAGGATAAGAGCTATGAGCGAGAACATACTTTATGAAAATCTGGATATACTTTCCGTAATGGAAGCTTGCGATGATAACTCTTTTGATTTAGTCTTGGTATTTATGCCTACAAATATGGGAGGAACGGTTGGGGAAAAGTCTCTTCGGCCATTCATTTCACCGAGTCAGAGTAAGGCATATAATGAGCTGAACAGATTCAGATACTTAGATTATGGAAAAGCAGAATTCTTTGATGAGCAACAGTACGATTCCTATGTTGGACTAATTAAAAAGGTAATACAGAACGCAGGGCGTGTGCTGTGCCGTAAAGGCGTTTTCTGTTTTGGCATTCCCAAACATTTTGACATTGTATCGCGCACCGAAGCAGATAAAATGCAAATCAAGTTGTTGTTGCAACAGACTTTTGAGAATACCACGGCAATCGAGGTCTCAAACTTTAGTATAAATGCAAAGCCGGAGATTGTTGATAGTGATGAAAATAAATATATCCTCTATATCTGCAGTAACGGCTGTGGCTTTTTGGATGGGTACAACGAAATTTACAATCTAAAACTCCCCTCCGAGAGTGCCATCAACCAGTTCCTCTTGAAATATAAAGGCATGCTGGATATGAAAGTACCAGCTGAGAAAGGCTGGCTTCGTTCTGAATATCTAACGGCAATCCGTTTGCTGAACATGCTAATGATTCCTGAGCTTCGTGACAAAGACTATATTGAAACAGCGTTAAACTTGAAGTGTAAGAAGCAGTATGAAGCTGAAGCAGCGCATATACGAAGTGAAATCGAGAAGATATTGGAAGACAAGAGCAATTATGTGTCTCTCGCGGAGAGTCTTATGTTGACATACTGTAAAGAAGAAGACCGGGTTCTTTTTCCATATGACAGGAACGGGCAATATGCGGAGATAGCAGATAGGCTGCATTTGAGCTGGGTATCTCTATACAAGAAATCTCTTTCGCGAAACGCTGCATATGCTTATGCAAAATTGATTGAAAAAAATCAGGATGAGAAAGTAGCTTTGCAGCGTGTTGAATTGCTTTTTGGTGATGAATGCACCGATTTCATTGCAAAAATCAATCCGGAACACTACTTGAAAGAAAAGACGGTGCCAGAACATAAGCCAATTCAGTACGATACAAATTTTATATCTTCGGCTAAAGATGCGAACGCGCTAAAAACAAAGTTCTCGAAGATTACCAATGATATCATTGAATGTGCCGCCGCTAGTGGACTTGAGAACTCTAATAATATGGAAGATGCGATACACGCTGTTATCAGTATGGCTGTAAAAGCGCAAGAAGGAAAGATAAACGGCGACGAGGCTAAAAATTGGTATGGAGACGGCTGGGAGGAACTTTCAAAGAGATGCCAAGATTACCTCCAAACGGCATTTGCTTTTGAGAAAATGAGTCGGCAGAACGAAACTGCCGACTTTGCACCGATAGTGATTGAGTACTGCCGAGCGGTAGAACTAGAGTCGAACAGCGTAGTTATTAGGCCATACATGAAGAGTATCCATGATAAAAGCTACCAAAAAGATACATACGATAATAGCAGAGCAGCTGACTACTTCAAAAGTGTAATTGGCAGATTCTCGGATAAAGATAAGCCAAGCTCAATGATGCTTGGAGAGATTGGGACAAGCCTCAGTTATGCTTCGACTAGTTATCACGATGGAGACATCTACTATACGCTGCGGAAATACTGCATCGCAGATGGAAGACAACACTTGCTTGATTCAGTTACAGTCGGAAAGTACAAACTAATCGGTCAAATCCGCAATCAGAGCGCACATCCGTCTTCACTGGATAAAGGCTGTGTAAGTCAGGTGCGTCAATTAGTAAAGGATGCTTTGAAGGCGCAACAAAGGTCTAAAGATAACCAGGCAGTTGTAAATGAGCCATTAGTATGCGCCATAATTGGCCCAGATGCAAATAAAATGAGCAAAACAAATAACATTGCGTTGCTCAGAGCGGCAATTCGAAATCAAATCAACATTCTGAACAAGAGCAGAATTCAAGCGTTTGCATCCAGCGGAAATGCAGGATTTGATTTAATCGTGGCTGAATGTTTGCTAAAGTACAAGAAAGAGGACAAGGATAATAGATATGTGAACCTAACGGAGTATTTACCGAGCCTAAGAAAAGCAATGCGATTCCCGGACAAAACTCACCAGCGCATTTTGAAAGTAGATGATAACGCAAAGACTATTATTTGTGGCGATGCTGATAATGCAGAAAACCGTGAAATTTGCCAAAGAAAAGCCCTTGAAAAAGCGCAGTTCTGCATTGCTTATTTTAAGCCGGGTGGTGGCTCGAAGATAGAAGATATGGTAAATGAAGCTATCAAAGAGCACGGTCTGATTGTCTGGAATGCCTACGGGATAGAGTGAGCCCTATTATAATAAGGAAGTGACCTGAAAACAGGTTTGCAGGAAAGATTCAAAAGTGAGAAGTCTGGAATCTTTCGAGTTGTACCTTGTCCTATCGTTGAGAATGTGTTATAATACTTTTACCGCGTAGCAACAGAATACAGAACCTTTATTATCATAATTGGTGCTGCCGCAAGGTGGTGCATCCTCGGTTTTGTGGAAGCAACTGATTCCCCCAGAAATGGGTCGTCAGAACCGTAATAACAATTTTGAGTTGTAAAGGAGAATGTACTATGTTTGCTAGTTCTGTTTTCGATACCCTGGAAGTTATCTGCCACATCAACGATGACGCGTTCGACGAGGAAAGTGTCCGGTTTAATCCGGCACACGAGTACGCGCTGCTCTGCGACATGGTTGAGGAGAATTGTCTGCGTTTAGATGCTTCTCCAACTGTGCTGCAGGAGTTTGACGAGCTCTGTGATAAGTCGTTTACGGTTTATCTCGACCTCGTCGAGCCCACAACGGACAGCCTGGCGGCTATCGCCAAGGCACTCCGTGCGACTGTTGTCGCCAGCAATGGTGCTCTCCACAATTATGTGGAAAGCCTCATCGCCGACGGCTGCGAACGCTCGGTGGCCTTGGTTGCCGTGCAGGAGGTCCGGAGCGCGTTGTCGCATGTCGCAGATTGCCTCAGCTCTTTGCTGGCGCAGGGCGACAAGGAGGACGCGTGACGCGGCAAAGAGTCACCCTTTTTGAAAGGATGGCTCTTTTTTTATTGCTATGATTTGAAATATGAGTGCTGCTGTTTATGCAGTTGCACAATAATATGTTGAAATCAGTCGCTTGATTTTGTATAATAGTTATTATAAGTTGATGTAAATTACAATTACATATATTCGAAAGAGTGGTATGAAAGATGGCAAACGAGACTGTTCTTAACCCTAACATTGAAAACTCTAATGCAACCGTTTTGAATCCTTCTGTTGCAGCCGGTAATGCTACGGTCCTCAATACAGATATCGTTTCATCCGTTGAAATTCAGAAAGGGACGGTCCTGTGTGACGACTACACGGTAAACGGCAAGCTCGATATCCCTACAGGCGAGGCTGACCTGTACCTATGCACAAAGAAGCGCCAGACCTATGTGGCAAAAGTGTATCGCCGTAAAAGCGCTATCAAAGATGAAATCATTAAGAAGCTGCTGTCTATCAATTCTCCGTATGTTGCAAAGATTTATGCTTCCGGCAGCTTCAACGGCTTCCCGGTTGAGATTCTACCGTACTATAAAAATGGTAGTCTGAAAGGCGAGAAGTTCACGCTGGAAGAGTTGAAAGAAGAGGTTATTCCGAGTTTGAACGAGGGCCTTCATGCTTTGCATGAGGTGGGCATCATTCATAAAGACTTGAAGCCGTCGAACATTATGTTGTCTGATGATGGGCAAAGTGTCGCTATTATCGACTTCGGCATTTCCTCCGTCCGCGAAAATGACGCGACCGTTGTTGTAACCCGCACAGGCATGACTCCTGAATACTCTGCACCTGAAACTTTCAGAAATGCGTTCTTGGAAGAATCCGATTATTACTCTCTCGGCATCACCATCTTTGAGTTGTACTATGGCAAAACGCCGTATGACAACATGGACAAAGAGAAGATTGCCCAGTATGTGGCTGTTCAGAAGATTCCTTTGCCCGATGATATGCCCCAAGACCTGAAAGACTTGGTAAATGGCTTGACCTATCCTGACATTACGAATCGCAAAGATAAGAGCAACCCCAATCGTCGTTGGGGATATGAGCAAGTCAAGGCGTGGTGCGAAGGAAAGGCACAGGAATTGCCTGGCAGCAATAATGTCGTTGCCTTTAATGCCGAGGCAATGAAACCGTATCCTTTCATGGGCAAAGCATATACCTACAGAAGCGAATTTGTAGAAGCACTTGCAACCAACTGGAACGATGGCAAGAAGCAGCTGTTCCGTGGCCTGATTTCTGGGTTCTTCAAAGGCTTTGACCCTGAAACAGCAGGGCATTGCATTGATGCTGAGGAAGCAGTCGAGAAAGACAAAAAGCTCGAAGACATTACCTTCTTCAAGGCTCTGTATAAGATTGATAGCAGCAATACAAAGCTGATGTGGAAGGGAAGAATTTATAACAAGGTCTCTGACTTTGGTGAAGAGTTGCTCAACGAATTGTGGGCAGGGCGTGACGACCAGTACTTCGATGATGCCTTGCAGAACGGGGTATTGTCTACTTACGAAGAGATTCGCAATCCCAATGACAAGAAGGCCAAAGAAGCGCTTGCCAGTGCAGAAAAGTACTATCGCTTGTATTCGAATAGCACGCGAGACAAAACGGTTCAGAAGTTTGTCGTGGCCTACCTGTTGTCTGGACATAAAGTTTTCAAGTTCGATGGCAGAGAATTCGGAACCGTGGATGAGCTGACTCTCTATCTGAGTAATACATTGGACAAGAACTACGAATCGTTTGAAAAGCTTTGCTTTGAATTGCTGGGCGAAGACAAAAAGCTGATGCCCCAGTTTGAAGCATGGCTGATTGCTCTTGGCAAAGGCAATGAAGTGAGTAAGTGGTATGAGACGCTTGCGTAAGTAATTTATAAAGACAGAGGAAAATGTTTACGGATGGACTACTAAGTATACTGGCATTTTGTGGAGCGATTACTTGTCCACTTGGTATTATAAGCATAGCACTTTTTGATGGGCGTGCGCTTATGGTTTGTTTAGGTTGACTTGCAATAGAAGTTGTGTTGCTTACGGCTTTGAGCCGCACAAATGTAAAACGGCTTTTGGCGTTTGCGCTTTCAAAACTAGTACTTATCAAGTACTTTTCTGTTTGGTATTCGTGTACTTTAAAGTACTGCGACGATAATGCCTTTTTGCAATAATTGCGATAGCAGTGGAATATTACGCATCAGTGTTTACTTTGAACTCTATTGGTGGCCGGATTTCTAAAAAGCGTGAAGAAAAGAGCTTAATTAGGTACAAAAATAATAGGCTGAAAACCGTTGTGCAATAAAGAATGTGCAAGAGTGCAGGGATTGAAAAAGCATGGAATTATTTTCATCTAAAAATGAAAGAGAGCTTCGGAATCAAAATAATATTTTGAACCAAAAAGTCATTCAACTTGAACAGGTAAATCAAAAATTAGAAAGACAGATTGAAGAAAAAACGAATGAGTATCAACTAAATAAAAGTGAATACGCAAAAGAACTGTTGCTAAGTCGAAAAGAACAACAGCGTTTAGAAAAGGTACAGGAAAGCATAGAGACAGAAAGACGAAAGATAGAAAAAGAACGAGATGAAATTCAAGAAAAACTTCGGAAGCAACAACTGGAAAATCGAAAATTGTTTTGCAATAATGTAGACCTAAGAAATAGATTGAAAGTTTATGAGGAAGCTATAAATATAAGCGAACAAACACTTTTATTAGAGAGCATAATAGAAGTACTCTCAAAATTAGATTCTTATCATATGTCTTTTGTGCTAAGTCAGGCACAAGAACTAAAAAAGAGGCAAATACAAGAAGGCGCGCAGAAAAACAAGCTGCAAAAGGAAGTTGCCCGCAATTTAATGAAGCTCTATAATCGGCTGTACCATAGTTATAAAATTGTTCAGCTTTTGGATGTGTGTACCTCACCTTTAACAGAAGAAAGATTGTCAACAAGAATAGAAAGTATGTGTGTTGGGCAAATAAGTGCTTCCATTACAAAATGAAGAGAAGGAATTTGCTGTGAGTGGACCGAAAAGTTCAAGATATACATTAACTGCTGCCCAGCGCCGCGCCCTGGCTGAGCAGTTGGAAAGAGAGCGCCAACTACGGATTCAGGCAGAACGGGACCAGTGGCAAAGGGAAGAGAACTTTGACCTGTACAGTGATGTCAGCGCTCTGATAAAGCAAAACAATAAGCTGATTGATGAAGCCGAGCAGGTCCAGCGAGAAACTGAGATGAAAGTGGTATCGGCAGGTAATGTGCAGAGCACTACAAAGTTGTTGGGCGAGCGGGCAAAGGCTATCTGCAATCAAATCAGAAATGCGCAAGGGAATGAACTCTTAGAGCAGAAGCAAAATCTCATTGAAATAAAAAGTACATTACGAACGCTATACTCTGAGCTGAACAATGATATCAGCGAAGTTCAAAGCCGACATAGAAAGCAGCTGGAAAGCGTAATCAATGATTCGGCGAATCTGTCTTTTGATGCACCGAGTATTGCAAAGGCTGAACCGCATAAATCTACAGAAAATTGCCAAAGCGAGGCCGAGGCCAGACAAAAGTGCATCAATGCACTGGCAGAAGTGGAAGATTCTGCGCTGTCTTCAAAGCTAAAAGATGAATACAACAGTATTTCAACCAAGTTGGCAGATATCCAGACCCGTGATTTCTTTGAGAATTACTACAGCTTGACGATTGTTCCATTCCTTAAAGAATGCAAAGAGTGGGAAAATCTGGTGGAGCGCATCGGAGAGAAGTTCAAAGCTACAGAAAGCGAATATCGCGTGCTTTGCGAAGAACAGGATGAACAGGTTCAGCAGTTCGATTTCAGTGAGGAAGGCTTAGTAAACCTTGAAGCAGAAGTGAACCGCTTGAAAACGGCTAAGCTTGACGATGAAGAGCAAGCTTATATCAGCCAGACCATTGACGATGTTATGGTTGAGATGGGATATAAGCTGATTGGCAACAACGAAGTAACCAAAAAGAGCGGGAAGCACTTTAAGAAAGAGCTTTATTTATTTGATGAAGGGACAGCCGTTAATGTGACGACCTCCTCAACGGGTCAAATTACGATGGAACTCGGACTTTTGGATACGCAGGACCGGATTCCTGATGTGGAGGAAACGGACACGCTGTGCCGTCAGATGCGTACATTCTGTGGTAGTTATGCCGACATTGAGAAAAAGCTTGCAGAGCGGGGCATAGTCGCCAAGCATCTGTCGCTTTTGCCCCCGGAAGCACAGTTTGCTCAGGTCATCAATGTTGAAGACTATAACATGAGCGATGACGAAACTTATGTGAAAGAAAAGAAAAAGGCAACGGCAAGCGAACAAAAGACAATGCATTATTAAGCTGGGTGAAGCATGGAAAAGTATAAGGTTTGTCCGCATTGCGGGGCACATAATCCACCGATGATGCTTGAGTGCATCCAGTGTGCAGAGGATTTGACCGGCGTCAAAGTGGTAGATGATTCGATGATTGAGAAGAAAGAAAACGAATCGTCAGACAAACAGCCAGAACATAGAATGGTTCGAATCTGCGATTGCGGGCAGAAGAACCCGGCCCAGGCACGGAAATGCTCTGCGTGCGGCGAAGATATTTCAGATATCATTCCAACGCCAGAGGATGCACCAGAACAGGAGCCGGAACAAGATGCGGAATATGTTTTGACATCTCTGGATGGGCAGTATGCGTTTCAGATTACGGAGCCTCATGTTACGGTTGGCCGCGAAAATGCAATGCAAGAGTATTTGGCAGCAAAGCCATTCGTCAGTCGTAAACATGCAGAGTTTTTTATAGAGAATGGCAAGCTCTTCATCCAACCGGCGACAGCGATGAACCACACATTTATAAACAATGAGCGAATCTCAGACATGGAAAAAACAGAGCTTCACGATGGGGACGAAATAGCATTGGGCGGGATTATCAAAGATGGGCAGCGCCAGAATAATGCAGCCTATTTTAAGGTGAGAATATCTAATGTACATTGCGAGAATTCTATATCCGGTTGAGGTGCTTGGCCCGGGAAAGCGAATTGGCATCTGGTTTGCCGGGTGCCACCATCACTGCAAAGGATGCAGTAACCCGGAACTGTGGGAACAGCCTGAAAAGTACCGTGTTTCCGTGGATGCGATGATGGCCTTGATAAATTCTATCGCGCAGCAGTACCCCGTTGATGGATTCACATTGACTGGTGGTGACCCAATGGAGCAGGCGGATGAACTGCCGCCTTTGCTGGAACGGCTGTCAAAAATTAGTAATGACATTTTGATGTATACAGGCTTTTGTTGGGATGAAATCTGTGACAGGAAAGATGTTCTTCAATATGTCAGCGTTTTGATAGACGGGCCATATCAGGAAGAAAACAATCATGGGCAAAAACTTATAGGCTCCAGCAACCAGACGATATATTATTTGAATCCCGATATAAAGGGCAGATATGTAAGATTCTTGAACGATGGTGAGAGCCGAATTCAGAACTTTACATCCGTAGATGGGATAGTGTCTGTTGGGATTCATCGCGTTGGGTACGAGAAAGCGTTAGACGAAAGTATAAAGGCACAAGGATTGAAAAATGCCACAAATCAGTAACCCCCCCCTTGAACTAATCATGACACTGAATAAGCAAATCGAGTTACAACAAATAGAAATCAAAGCCTCAATTATATACTGAGTGCAGCTTGTGTGGTTAAGCCTTTGTCCGAATACTTAACAAACCACTTGAATCTAAACGCCTAAGAGGAATTACCAATGAAAGACTACATACCAAAGTGGCATCGTGAACTTGAAATTTTTGATTCCATCATGCCGGTCATTGTGCTGGAAGGAAATGTGCTGGACAAGTACCAGTACCCGGTGGATGGCAGCATCCAGAAAGGTAGCATCGTAAAACTGACGGAATACCTGCATTACTTTTTCAAGGATGCGGGGTATTCCAGCATCGTTTTTTATGATGCAATCAGAGGGTTTTACAATCAATGTGAGGATGGATACCTTGACCGCTTTGCAAGGAATACTGGCCTTCGGATGGATAAAGGGTTTGTAAAGGCAGACTTTAAGGGCCATACCAGCCAAGCAGCAATAGCAATTCAGCAGACCTTGAGCCAAACCCAGGAAGCCAGCGTTGTGATTCTTGATTTTGCATCCCGATATATCAGTAACCCTACGAATATGGAGCAGTCGGAGATAGACGCCTACACGATTCTTCAACAGGCTTCCCTCGATGCGAAGGACATCAGAACAGAAAATGGTATCCTCAAAAATCTGATGGTATTCCTTGTCAACAAAGCCAACGACCTGCCGGCATGGTTCTTCCTCGATAACCCTAATGTCAAAATCATCAAGCTGAGCAATCCTTCCAAGGAAGAAAGAGAAGCCCTGATTAAAGGCATGAACTTCCAGACTTTCTTTGACGGCAAGGTATACGCTGCGGAGAGCGGATATTATGAAGAGCATCCGGACGAGCTGGAACGGATTCAGGACCGCTTTGTTGCGCTCACGGAAGGGTTCAGCTTTACCGAGCTTAACGGTCTGCGGCGTTTATGCAAAAAGCAGTGCGAACACATCAAGGATATGTGTTCCGTGATTGACCTTTATAAGTTTGGTGTGAAGGAAAATCCGTGGGATGCCATCTCTTACGATGAGATGAAAACAGCTCACGAGGATTTCCAGAAACGAGTCAAGGGCCAGGAATATGCCATCACAAAGACGCTGGATGTTATTAAGCGTGCCATGACTGGTATGGCTGGCCTGCAGCATTCTTCGCACACAAAACCGAAAGGCATTTTGTTCTTTGCCGGTCCTACGGGCACAGGTAAAACAGAAATGGCAAAGACTCTTGCAGAGAAGCTGTTTGGCGATGAAAGCGCCTGTATTCGATTTGATATGTCGGAATACGGCCAGCCGCAGAGTGACCAGAAGCTGCTCGGTGCGCCTCCGGGTTATGTCGGATATGAAGCAGGCGGCCAATTGACCAATGCGGTTCGAAATAACCCGTTTTCCATTCTCCTGTTCGATGAGATTGAAAAGGCACACCCATCCGTGATGGACAAGTTTCTGCAGATTCTGGAAGATGGCCGAATGACGGATGGACAAGGCAATACCGTTTATTTCAGTGAGACCATCATAATCTTTACTTCGAACCTTGGCATTTATACGATGGACCAGTACGGCCAGCGTCATGCCAATGTAACTCCTGATATGACCTATGATGAGGTGCAGCGTAAGGTACGACAGGGAATAGAGGAGTATTTCAAACTGCAGCTTGGGCGGCCGGAGATTCTAAACCGTATCGGCGAGAATATTGTCGTTTTTGATTTTATTCGTGAACCAGTTGCCGAGCAGATTCTTGACTCGCAGATTTCGAAGATTACCAAGAACTTATCACTTGAAAAGAACATCGAGTTGGAAATCAGTCAGTCGGCACACGAGGCATTAAAACAGGCATCCATTGGCAATCTTGCGAACGGTGGCCGTGGTATTGGTAACATTGTGGAGAGTATGCTCATCAATCCTCTGTCGCGGTTTATGTTTGATAACAGTGTGTTCTCCAGCAGTAAAATCACCATTACGGGTATCGACACAGCAGCAAGCCCATATTCTCTGAATTGTACGGTTGAACCTCGAAACAACTGATGTATTACATTCTGCTTACGAAGCAAAAGAGGCACTGAAATGGAAAAGCTCAAGGCGAGAAAGTTGAGACGACTTAAAGCTCAAAAAGATGGATGGGAAAAGGCATTTCAACTCATTTCTGAAAAATATAAGCCCAGCCAAAAAGTAGAAGACATTCAACGCCTCTTAAAGGATTGTGGCTGCGTTACAGCGAGCTTTACGGACAGGCCCATTGACGCTGCAACTGCAGAAAAATTTAATGCTATCAGCAAAAAATGTTCGATTGAATGTAAAGTGCAGGGGAGAACAACAAGACAGTACTATATTTTAGCAAAAGAAAAATGTGAGCAGTTTTCCAAGGAGTACAATGAATTTGAAGTAAATTATAAAAAGAATCAGAGAAAACGCCTGATAGTTGATTTATCGATAGCCAGTGTAATATTGATATTGTCTTGTGCCTTTGTTTATTATGGAGGTCCCAAATATCTACGAGCTGAAAACTACATGCGAGAGAGAAACTATAAGGCTGCGCTTGAATGCTATTCCCAGTGCGGAGATTTTTGGAACACGAGTAGCAAAGAAGCAAAAGCTAAATATCAAATAGCAGAAGCCTACTTACAAAACGAGGATTATGAAGCGGCCTTAAAATGGTTTACAAAATGTGGTGATTATAAGGACACAAAGGATAAGGTTGAAGAAGTTAAAAGAAAGATAATAGAATTATTTCTTCAACCGTTGGGATTCGAAGTTAATTCACCTGCGGAAATTTATACATTGGGAAATGAAATACCATGCGGGCTTGTTAAATATCCAATTTCATATGATGCCATCCTGAGCGTAAATAGCGATGCGTTGGTTGACGATACAGAAAACACATTAACATGCGGAGATTACTTCCTTTACAATTGTTCTTGTGGAATTAAGTATTACTTTGATTCAAATAAACTGCTAAGCAAAATTGAAGTAGTCGGTCCATATATGCATGATAAAAAAGATTCTATGGACGAGGAAATTAGAAAAATAGCGAATAAAATGCAAGATGAATTGAATGTAAGGCCCTATATTCACCAGGCAAATACATCTTCGTACAAATTTATTAAAGACGGCGTCGTGTATGTAATGGATAGTGAAGATGATAACGACCGTTTTTGCTTAACAATTACCGCCCAATAATTTTTGAAGAGAAGTGGCGGCAGAAATCACACCTTTGATTTAGAAAGTAAGCAGAGAAGTAAAATGGAAAAGCTCAAAGCGAGAAAGTTGAGACGGCTTAAAGCCCAGAAAGACGGCTGGGAAAAAGCGTTTCAGCTCATTTCTGAAAAGTATAGACCCAGCCAAAAGGTAGAAGACATTCAGCGCCTCTTGAAAGATTGTGGTAGCGGAACTGTCAACTTTACGAACAGGCCCATTGACGCTGCAACTGCAGAGGAACTTAATGCTATCAGCAAAGAGTTTTCGATTGAATGTAAAGCACAAGAAAAAACAACAAGGCAGTACTATACCCTGGCTAAAGAGCAGTTCGAACAGGTTTCTAAAGAGTGTGATGAATTCGAGATAAATTACAAAAAGCGTCAGAAAAACCGTCTAAAAGTAGCCTTATCAGTTTCCGGGACAATAATAATGCTGTTTTGCGGCTTTATTTATATAGGTGGCCTTAAATATTTGCAAGCTGAAAAGTATATGCGAGAAGAAAACTACGAAACAGCGCTTGAGTGGTATTCTAAGTGCGGAGATTTTTGGAACACGAGTAATAAAGAAGCAGAAGCGAAATATCAGATAGCGGAAGCGTATCTGCGAAATGAGAATGATGAAGAGGCCTTAAAATGGTACACAAAATGCAATGATTATAAAGATGCGAAGGATAAGGCCGAAAAAATAAGAAGCAAAATAGGAGGATTAGTGCTCCAATTACTTGGGTTGGAAGAAAATTCGCTCGAAGATATTTACACATTAGGAAATGAAATACCTTGTGGACTTGTTAAGTATTCAATTTCGTATGATGACTTCTTGAATGCAAATGGTGACAATTTAGTAGACAAGAAAGATGATGCATTGACATATGGGGACTACTTTCTATACGGATATTCTTGCGAGATTAAATACTATTTCGATTTGCATAACATCTTACGAGAAATCCGGGTCTATAGCCCGTATATTGAAGGCGAAGTAGAATTTGCTGGTACGGATATTGAGAAGATAGGGCAAGAAATAAAAAGCAAATTAGATGTAGAGCCTGAAATTAGCAGTTACAAGAAGACACCATATACATTTGAGAAAGATGGAATTATGTATAAGCTGGCAACTTATGCATCACCGAGTAATGATGAAGAAAGCAATATCCAAATCCGCTTGATAATTAAAGCAAAGTGAAGAAGACAACGCGCATGTAATCCGTAAAATAAGTTCAAAAACGGCCATCACAAAAAGTTTGTGGTAGTGTTGCGCCGGGCGGTTCACATCGAAGTTGGTTGAGAATATGAAGGCGAATATGCTTGCTGGGAGAACAAAATACTATGACTGAAGTAGAAGAGCTTAAAGCAAAACTCGATGAGCAGAAAAAGCGTATCGAGCTTTTGGAAGAAACGATGCAGGCCATAGGAGATAATAGCAAATCTGAAAAGGCGAGAGAGTATATTCGACTTTGGCGGAACGAAATGGCCATATCTGAATTGGCAAAGTTTGTTGAAAAAGAATCTGAAGAGTGTGTTGAATGGAAGAAGAAAATTTCGCAGCATCTTCAGACTGAAAGAGCTGCCATAATCGAGCGAAATAAAAAGGCTGCGGAAACTATAATTGAGGGCGGCTTTACCTATCAAGAAATTGATGATGGTATTGAAATCGTAGGTTATAACGGTCCGGAAACTGTAATATTAGAAGTCCCCGATGTAATCAATGGGAAAAGCGTGACTTCTATTGGAGGCGCAGCCTTTGCAAAGAATTCGTTCAGCAAAATTCGTTTGCCAAATACCTGTAAAGTCATTAAAGAGACTGCCTTTGCCTTTTGTTCTAATTTGAAGAGCATTAAGTTTCCAGATAAGCTTGTTAGTATTGGTGCAAATGCGTTTTTCCATTGTACAAATCTTGAAACTGTGTTGTTCAATGAAAATTTAATGCAGCTGGGATATCAAAGCTTTAGAGGAACAAAAATCAAGAAAATAGCTTTGCCACCACTTATTAAAGATATACCAGAATGTTGCTTTGGCTATTGTGAAGAGCTAGAAAATGTAGTTTTAAATGATGGCCTTGAAGAAATAGAAGAAAACGCGTTTACGGAAACCGCAATTAAATACATCATTCTCCCTGAAAGTGTTAAACAGGTAAATGGACGCCCGAGCGAGTCAAATTATAGTTTTCCATTTGGAAAAGAAATCGGAATGGTGGTTATGGGGGAAAACACAAAGTTCACTGGTATACCACAAAGGGCAACGGTTTGGTGCGCCCCAATGAGTAAAGCACGACAGCAGGCACAAAATGCGGGAGCATGGGTAGAAGCAATAAATGAGTATACCGATTTTGTGAAAATGCAATAATTCCTTGAAATTCCGTAGGAGAATGTCTGATGACAGAATTAGAAGAGCTGAGTATAGAAGTCGAAGTGAATAAAAGGCACATCAACGATTTGGAAAAAGCAATACAGGCATTATATGATGCCTGTTGGAAACCTCAAGGCAATGAACAAGGCGCAAAAAGTGTATCCAATGCTATAGCTGCGGATAGTGCTCAAGAAAAATACTTTTCCTTTCAGGAAATTGAGGGCGGAATTGAAATTCTAGGCTATAATGGTCCTCAGGTAACAACATTGGTAATTCCTAATGAAATAATCAACAAGCCAGTGATTTCGATTGGAAATGAGGCTTTTATCAAGCTCAAAATTCAGAAAGTTGTTTTACCTAGAGCCTGCAAAGAAATCAAAGATAGAGCTTTTGATTCATGTACACTTGAAAGTATTGAGTTTCCTGATAGCTTAATAAGCCTTGGAAAATCAGTGTTTAGTGGATGCAAATGCCTTAAAACAGTAGAATTCAATCCCGATTTGAGGAATATAGGGGAATACTGTTTTTATGGCGCAGATATAGAGGATTTAATTCTATCTCCAAAAGTTAAAGTACTGCCTAAAGGCTGCTTTCAGCAGACTTCTTTAAAAAGTGTAACCCTAAATAAAAGCCTAGAAATGATTGGCTCAGGAGCTTTTAGTAGCACAGCAATTCAAATAATCACTTTGCCGGAAAGCATAAGGCTTGTAGAAAAGTCTGCTTTGGATTTCTCAACCCAACGGAAATCGCAAATTGCAGTTTTAGGAGTAGGCACAAAATTTGAAGGACTACCATCCAACGCTGAAATATACTGCCTCCCGCAAAGTGTAACTTCTCATCAAGCTGAAGAGGCGGGGGTGGCGGTAAAAAAATTAACCGAATATGTAACCCATATATGTAATGAAAATGACACACGCTTATTGCCATTGGAAAAGGCTATAAAAGCGATGAATGACATTCATCGTGCCGAACATGCCCAAAATGAAATCAACAATTATCGGCACGCCATGGAAATAATTGGCCTAATAAATAGTGCTACAGAAAAGGAGAAGCTGGATGTAAAACAGATAAGCGCTTCTTTGCAAAACACAAAATATGAAGGCGCAGCCGCAGATACACAAGTTGATAAAGTAATAACAGAATTGCAAGCTTCTATTGATAATAACTCTAAGGGCGTGTTTTCTTATCGAAAGATACAGGACGGCATTGAAATTCTAGGGTACAAAGGGTTTAAAGTAGACACACTTACAATACCTGACCAAATTAACGGAATTCCTGTCGTTTCAATTGGAAAGTATGCATTTCGTTATATGTCTTTTAGAAATGTTGTTGTTCCTAAATGTTGTACTGTAATTAAAGAAGGTGCTTTTAGTTGGTGTCGGTCACTTAAAAATATAGAGCTCCACGACGCTTTGATTCGAATTGAAAAATATGCGTTTTATGAGTGCGGGTATATCAGAGAAGTTAGATTGCCATTAAATGTAAAAGAAATACAAACGGGTTGTTTTCAACACTGCAGAAGGCTTAAAACGGCAATTTTTAACGAGAAACTTGAAACAATTGACCAGCTTGCGTTTGATGGAACCTGGTTGGAGCATGTATCGCTCCCAGCTAGTGTAAAATGGGTAAAGGGCGAAAAAAAGAGAGCAGATGGTGACTTTCCATTCAAAAACCGTAATGATTCAATTATTACGATTACCGTTGAAGGTTTGAACACGAGCTTTGAGAGCTTTCCAGATGATGTTGCTATCTATTGCTTACCCGATAGTAAAACTCAACAACTGGCCAACGAGATGGGAGCAACGGTTTATCCATTAGATGCTTTAAAGAACAACTTGTTCTATCACGAAGTTGAAGAGGGAATTGAAATTCTACGGTGTACCCGAATCGAAAGTGACATACTATGTATTCCTAAAGTAATCAGCAATAAGCCAGTTGTTGGAATAGGGGAAGCGGCATATCGTGATTTGCCAATTGTAGAAGTAGATATGCCGAACACAATAAACTACATTGGTAAAGGTGCTTTTTCTGGATGTACGAAATTAAAAAAGATTGAACTTCCTTATGGGGTGGAACGGATAGATGCTGAAGCGTTCGGTGGCTGTACAAGTTTGGAGCACATAAATCTGCCAGATACCCTTCTTTATTTGGGGCTATTCTGCTTTAGTAATACAAGTGTTAAAGAAGTGAAAATTCCTAAGCAAATAGAAGGGCTTCCGGGGAGCTTTTCAAACTGTAAGAATCTTAAAAGAGTTATTATAAATAATTGCTTAACGAGTATTGCAAGAATGGCCTTCAGTGGGACAGCATTGAGTGAAGTAATCGTCCCTGAAGAAGTAGATGAAATAAATGACTCGGTTTTAAATTTCTATCATAAATTACCCCTGAAACTTGTTGTTTTAGGAATGGACACAAAATTAAGTAGCACAACAGAGAAATTTAATGGAACCATTTATTGCCTACCTGGTAGCAAAGCTGAAAAGCAAGCTCAACAGAACGGTTTTGAAGTGAGACCGTTAAGCGAATTTGAGAGCCAATAGCTCAGGATGTCAACAAAGGAGATTTCACTAATACAAATTACAGTACAAGCTCATAAAACAAACAAGTTTGTTAGAATGCTGCACTTGCTGGCGAGCGTTGATGATGATATTCGTCTGTTTGAGAATATAATGCTTGATGTAGCATTTGGTGAAATTGTAGTTGGCATAAAATGAGTTGTTTTGACAATATCCGTACTATTTAGAGTACCAACACTAGATTAAAAGATATGCAGGAGAACGAAGCCATGACCGAGGTAGAAGAACTCAAAGTAAAACTTGAAGAGCAAAAAGAGCGTATCGAGTTATTGAAAACAATGATGCAGAACTTAGGAGACATCAGTAAATCCGAAAAAGCTAAAGAATATTTTACCTTATTGCAAAATAAATCAACCATTACAAAATTGATTAAAACCGCAGAGGATAATAGAGAAAGCCAATAAAGTAATTATGAACCCAGGAAGCAATATTGAGTCATCATGACATGAAAAGCACATTAGGAGAGCATTCAATGTCTGAAATAGAAGAATTGAGAATAGCAGTTGAGGCAAACGAAAAAGATATTGACGATTTGGAAAAGACTGTACAAGCATTAAGCGATATATGTCAGGGTTCCAAAGGCGCAGGCGAAGTTGACGAAGAGCAAAACTCAGAGTTTGAGGAAATCTTGGCAGACGCTGAGGACGCTGTGGATGCAAATAATGCTCCGGAAAAGAGTTTTTCCTTTCAGGAAATGGATGGCGGAGTTGAAATCCTAGGCTATAATGGCCCTCGTGTAGCAACACTTGTTATTCCTAATGAGATAAACAATAAGCCAGTGATTTCGATTGGAAATGAGGCTTTCATCGAGCTCAAAATTCAGAAAGTTGTTTTACCTAAAACCTGTAAAGAAATCAAGGATAGAGCTTTTAATTCATGTACTCTTGAAAGCATTGAGTTTCCCGATGCCTTAATAAGCCTTGGAAAGTCTGTGTTTAGTGATTGTAAAAATCTTAAAGCAGTAAAATTTAATCCCAATTTAAGGAATATAGGAGAATACTGTTTTTGGAGGTCGGGCATACAAAGCTTGGACTTGCCCCCATATGTCAAAGCGGTGCCCAGCGGCTGTTTTGAATGGTGTAGTTCTTTAAAAAGCGTAAGCCTTAATGAAAATCTTGAAATGCTTGGTTCGAGCGCTTTTTATGATACTGCAATTCAAAAAATTGCTTTGCCGGAAAACATAAGGCTGGTAGAAAAGTCTGCTTTGGATTTCTCAACCCAACGGAAATCGAAAATTGCAGTTTTAGGGGTAGGCACAAAATTTGAAGAATTACCATCCAACGCTGAAATATACTGTCTTCCGGGAAGTGTTGTCTTTCAGCAAGCTCAAGAGAGCGGAATGAATGTGAAAGCACTGAGTGAATATATGGGGAGTGCTTTTATTGAAGATGAGAAGCGAATAAATGCTTTGGGAGACACAATAGAAACACTGAATAGTATCTTTGATTCTGTGCAATTAAATGATGAAATAGAAAAGTATAAGCGGATTGCCAAAATTGCAAGTTTGATAAATTGCACGGCAGTAAGATTTAATATAAATACAGAAAAGCAAAATGAAAATCTGCAGAAGGCTGAAAGTAAGAAAAAGATAATAGACGCAAAAGTTGAAGAGGCGATAGCCTTAATCAACAATGATATAAATGACGCTTCTAAATGCATATTCTCATACAGAAAAGTAGAAGGAGGTATTAAAGTAATTGGATACAAAGGAGTTAAACATGGAACACTTATAATACCCAATAGAATAGACGGAAGGCCGATTGTTTCAATAGGAAAATGTGCATTTGAGAGGATGTATTTCAAAAAAATAATTCTTCCCCAATTTTGCACGGTGATAGAAGCAGAAGCTTTTTGTTTTTGCTTAAAGTTGCAAGAAATTGAGCTGCCGAAAGCTCTGATTCGTCTTGGTGAATGTGCATTTTATGGATGTAGGCAGCTCACTAAAGTGATTTTCCCCCCAAATATCCGAGAAATACAAATGGGTTGCTTTTCAAATTGTAGCAGGCTCGAGGCGGTGATTTTAAATGATGGTATTGAAATCATTGAAGAATCGGCGTTTAAGAGGACCCCGTTAAAAAAAGTAATACTTCCAGAGAGCGTGAAATTGATTAAAGGGCGTCAAAAAAGACCAGAAGTTTATTCCCCACTTAAAGACGATACTTTTCCATTTAATGAGCTGACAATTATTGCGGTAGCTGGTACAAAAACCAAATTTGAGGATATTCCCCGTAACGCTATAATTTATTGCTTGCCTGAAAGCAGCGTTCAAAAGCAGGCACAAGCATTAGGTGCTAAGGTATATCCTTTAGATGATTTAAACAGGGAATTTGCTTATCGGGAAATTGATGGTGAAATTGAAATTCTGGGATGTAATAATCCCCAAATTAAAACATTGATTATTCCCGAGACAATTAAAGATAAAACAGTTGTTGGAATAGGGGCGTATGCATTTAAAAAATTGCCGATAGTGAAAGCTGTAATTCCAAGCACGATAAAATATATTGAAAACGGGGCATTCATTAAATGCGAGAACCTAAAAACCGTTGATATCTCATATGGTATAGAGCGACTAGGTGATAGTGTGTTTCTTGGTTGTCAATATCTTGAGCATATTAGTTTGCCAAATTCGCTTTTTGAACTGGGAAAACAAGATTTCAAGTCCACGGGTTTGGTGGATATAACAATACCGAAAAGAGTAGATAGAATTCCAAAACAGTGCTTTCATAGGTGTCGTCATTTGAAAAATGCTACTTTAAATGATGAATTGACAAAAATAGGAGAGGGTGCGTTTTTTGGAACGATATTGAAAGAAATTATTATTCCGGAATCGGTAAACACAATAGAAAATGATGCGTTTGCGGTATTTTCTGATTTTAATATTATTTTTTTAGGAGCAAAAACGGAGTTTTATGCCACAAAAGGAAACTTTGATGGGGTAATATACTGCCTCCCTGGTAGCGAAGTAGAAAAGCAAGCACGCCAGAGTGGTCTTGAAGTGAAGCCGTTAAGCGAATTTGAGAGTCAATAACGGTAAATGTCAGCAAAGGAGATTGCACATATGCAAATCACAGTACAAGTTCAAAAAGGCCCTCACAAACAGGTCTGTGATGATGCTGTACTTGTCGGTTCGCATCTGATTGATGAAGGGATTCATCAGTTTGATGATGTGATGCCGAGCATAATTGCTGTCGCAGATGGCGTGGGCGGAATGAAAGGCGGGCGCGAAGCAAGTCATTTTGTATTAAGCTACCTCAGCAATATAGAGCAGCTTGCGAGTAAAAGTGCCGATGAGCTAACTGGAATTGTAAATAAATGCAACAATAGCCTTTTGGACGAGGCTAAAAGGAACCCCGTTCTGAGTAGAATGGCAACGACGCTGACCGGTGTTGCCTTTGGTGCTGAGAAGGCAATGCTCATCCAGCTTGGAAACACACGCCTTTATGGAATGCCGGGAAGTTATCTGAAACAGATTTCTACGGACCAGACCACCTATCAGGCGCTGCTGAATATGGGGCAGATAGATGCAGCAGAGACCTGCAATAAAAGCGAAATTGTTGGCTGCTTGGGTGGCGGAAATCCAGAATTTGCAAAGCGAACAACTGTAGAGGAAATTCCAGAGAGATTACTTCGAAACATTCTGGTTCTAACAAGCGATGGTATTCACGAATATGTAGAGCCAGATGTCATTGAATCAGCGTTGGAATCTGGTGACGATAAGGCTGCCGTGCAGAAAATCGTTGATGCTGCAAACGCAGCTGGTTCCAAAGATGATAAGACCGTCATAATTGTGCGGCTTTAAGAGGACTGCGGCAAAACAAATTTGTAGAATGTGATACTATGTTTTTAAGTGAAAGCAAAAGACTATCGAAAATAAAAGAACGACTGGATGGTTGGCAAAGAATCGCCGACGCGCTATTTGCGGAATACAGTAAAGTAGATAAAACGGCTGACATTCAAGCACTTCTTGAATTGTGTGGCAATGTGTCAGTGGACAATAGAACTGTTCCGCCAAAACTTCAGTTAACTATCAAAATGCTGTGTGCAACTCACGGCATCAAATTTGACAGTATACCTGGCAACCTAAAAGATGCCTACAACTATGCTCATACTATGCAGAAACAATGCGAGACTGATTTTGAGGATGTCAAAGACAAGTATGAAGCACTAAGGGTTAAGCTTAAAAGACTAAAAATTGGTACGGCCATTGTGGTAGTATTCTTGATTACGGTGAGACCTATTCTGTATTTCGAAGCAAATTGCTATGAAGAAAGAGGAGAGTATAAGAACGCCAAAGTTGTGTACTCATTTCTCGGAGATTATAAAGATTCCAAAGAAAAAGTAGAAAAAGTTTCTGCAATTATTGATGATGAGAGTAACCTGACCAAGGATGCCGTAAATGTTGAAGCCAAAGATGCAGCAGATTCAACCGCTGCGTCTGATGAACAGAACAGCTCGGAAAGTCATATGTTAATGACCCTTTCAGAAGATAATCACCGAAGCTGGGATACCGAAGATAATGTAGCTTTTGAATTGTTCAAAGAAATGAACGATGGCCTGAGCAAGGAGTCGGCTGAAGAAAAATATGGAGCGTTCAAGCGAGGACGGCGGACCCATTATGATAATCCTGATAAGTATAGAGGACTTGCCGAATATAAATGCGCCAACCTAACGGAAGAGGGCAAGCCAACCGATATTGATGTTGTCTTTTTAGTAAGGACTAGCGACTCGGAAGAAGTCTTTTCCAGAATCACATGGGCTACAGACTACAATAAATTGCAGAGTTCGGCATTCGAACAGACTTGCTATGCTGTTGCGGATACACTTGGAGTGAAATGTCACGGATATAACTATGATTTTTACAAGGAAGATGGGCGATATTATTGGCAACGCTACGAAGCATACTTTGGTGATGTAACATTGACATGCTATTACGGAGATGGTTATCAGAACTGGTATTTAGATAAGGAAGGCATATAAACTATAGAAAAAGATAGAGAAGAAATCATTACATGATACCCATCGTGTGTGTAGACGACCGATTCGGCATGGCGTTCAATAAGCACCGCTGCAGCTCAGATGTGGCCGTCCTTAAAGATATTCTTAGCAGAACGGAAAGCGTCAAGCAGATGAAAGACGCCAATAAAGAAACATACACTGGCAGCCGTGATGATGTCATTGCGAGAGGCTATACGCCGTGTAAAAAGTGCAATCCGTGAATAGAACGGCAAGAATAAGAAAAATAGAGGTCGCCAGAAATGGTGGCCTCCTTTTTATGAGGATTTATCGAAGCTATGCTATAATGACATGCAGAACGGAATAAAGAAAGTGAATACAAGCAAGAATCATGGAAAACACACCGAAAACCAATAAATCAGCTGGTCATGCCAAAGCAAAGCGCGGCAGGCCAAAGAAGAAGCCTGGGTATGACAGGACCAAGATTATTGATGAGCTGTTGGCGAAAACAGTCGAGCTTTTTGGTATGCCTTATGATGACCGGGAAGAGCGCCCAGAAGATTCTCCGACTATAGCGTCTGTAGCAAACACATTGCAGATGACCCCACTCAAGGTTCGAAAGCTCTTGATTACTGCGGGATATTATATGCACGAAAAAGTAGAGGGTCACGAAACCGTGGCCCTCTTTTGCTTTATCTGCTATAATGAAGCCAATAAATTATTGCGGAGGAACCTTAATGGGAACATACATCACGCATGAGGACTTGCCGTTCCATGGCGCTCTCGAGAAAATTAGAATCAGGTCCTGCCGAGTGGCCGACCCATCTTTGCCAGGGTTCGATGAAAAGCAGCTTCTCGAAATCACACGGGATGGAACAGCGAAGCTCACGCAAAAGGCGCCAGAGGGAACGGAAAAGGCTAAAACCCGTATTTCACAAGCCGATGCTGACTACATCTTTGCTGCATTCTCCGAAACATTCGCGAACTATCGCAGGGAACGCATCCCGTCAGTTAGTGGACATTGGCGTGTCCGGCTTCTAACGGATGACAATGAAGTATACTTCTACCACGGGGCGAATGGCCAGGACTACCGCTATCACGACGAGTCTCTCACGGATATCCTTCGGCAAAGAACCGGAATGCCAGAGCTGTTCGGTCTTTGTGTTAAGGCCGAAACGAAGAACAAGGTGAAATCCATCGAAATCAGCCTGGAACAAACTGCGGCAGATGAGGTAAAAGACCAATATGCAAATAAGTACGGGATTTGTATACATGATACAAATGAATGGTTGCTCGTTAGTTCAGAGGGCACGATAACTTATAATCGCCGTATTGCACATGTGGGAAGAGTCTCCTTGCAGTACGAACTCAAAGACACGGTGGCGGAGTTCCTCAAGGTATATGATGACCAGAGCGTGTTTTCCCACCCAAAAGGACACTCACCAGATACTGTACAGGATGAGGTTCGAAAGACCTATAGAATAGTCGTGACTCGTGACAGTGGAGACACTTCCGTTCTGGAAGACTCATTCGATAAGGACGGCCTGCCCGATAACTGGGCGGACTTTGTTGGCAGGCTAACAGACTTCTTCCAGGACCAGAGCCTCGGGATACTTTTCGATTCTCGTTCGTACAACAAAGTGCTGAGAAAGAACGATGAAGTGGCTTTTTGTGGTGTCGATATCGACGGCGTGGTCGGAACGCGCTATTACCGCTGTGGGGACGAAATCTGCGAGGGAGATACGGTCGTGGTCCCGACACCAATGAAGCACACATTGGCTATAGGACGGGTTGTCGAGATTCGGCATTATCTCAAAGACCAGATTCCGAAAGACATGACGCGGGCACAAGAAATTCTTGGGCCTGCCAAAGAAACAGAATAGGGAAAAGAAAAAAGAGGGGCTTAGAACAGCTCCTCTTTTCTTGTTGCTTTATTCGCCCAGAGCCTCTCCGAGCGAGAGGACCGCATTACGGACACATTCTGGGCAGGGACACAGAACCTTGCCGGTCTCAATGCCTTTCAGGTCCTTGCAGATGGTAGCACCGCATTTACGCTCGAAATTCTGTACAAGCTCTTTGGAAATACGGGGCGTGCCTTTGCCATCTGTGAGAATGCCTGCCACCATGACAGCGGCAATCAGGGCCCCGCAAGTGCTTTCCATGCACCCCATCCCGGCAGCGTATCCCGCCGTCAGCTTCATCAGCGTTTCATCATCGATAGGTAGTTTATCCGCAAACACCTTGACCACAGACTGTGTACAGTTGCATTTCCCGGTCGCCTTCAGTTCAGCAGCCACCGCTGCGCGTTCCTCAATACTCATATTTTACACTCTTTTTTTCTTTCCATTATACCACAAAAGGCAAATACCAAGAACAAGTGGTTCGGAATTGTCAAGCCTTCTGTCAGTTGTAGTGTATTTGATTGGACTTTCAAATTCTATTTTAGTCGCACATATTGCAACTTACGGTTGTATTTGCTATACTAATAACAACCGATAACAACCAACGAGGCACAAATAACAACTAATAGGTGTTACCGCGAACCGAGGAGGCCAATCATGGCGAGCGAACGAGTAATACTTCACTCCGATATGAACTGCTTTTACGCCAGTTGCGAGATGGCTTATAACCCAAAACTACAGGGCAAACCGATTGCGGTATGCGGTGACCCGGAGCGGCGAAACGGTATTGTGTTGACTGCCTCGTATCCGGCTAAGCGAATGGGAGTTAAAACTGGAATGCCCTTATGGGAAGCACAGCAGCATTGCCGAGATATCATTTTTGTTCCGGCTCACTATGACCTCTATACCAGATTTAGCGGATATGCCAGAGAGATATTCCTCAGATATTCCGACATGGTTGAACCGTTTGGCTTGGATGAGGCGTGGCTCGATTGTACCGCAAGCCGGTCTCTCTTTGGAACAGGGGAAGAAATAGCTAAACAAATCTCCGATACCGTCAAGGATGAACTCGGCATTACCTGTTCTATCGGGGTCAGCTGGAATAAAGTCTTTGCAAAGCTGGGGTCGGATTATAAAAAGCCGGATGCTACCACCGTCATATCAAGGTTAAACTGGAAAGATATCGTGTTCCCGCTGCCTGCCACGGACCTTCTGTATGTCGGGTCCAGAACGGGGAAAAAGCTATCAAACTACTGTATCCATACAATCGGTGATTTAGCAACTGCCAATCCAAACTTCCTGAAAGAGAAACTTGGAAAAATTGGCCCCATGTTATGGGGATTTGCGAATGGTCTCGATACAGGAACAGTAGCAAAATACGAGGGCAGGGAAGCCCAGGCTCCTATCAAGAGCATTGGCAACAGTTGGACCACGCCAAGAGACCTCCTAACTGATGAGGATGTCTGGATAGTGCTTTATCTTCTTTCGGAGAGTGTTGCGGCCCGCCTCCGGGAGAATCATTTCCGTTGCCGAGGCGTGGAAGTGAGCCTCCGGGATTCCAGCCTTTTCAGTTTCGAGCGGCAAGTGAAGCTGTCTCAGCCAACGATGCAGGAAAAGGATATTGCGGAGGCAGCTTACCAGCTGTACAAGAAGAACTACCGATGGAGCGAGCACCTCCGCTCGGTTGGCGTGCGAGCCATTGACCTGCGGCCGGATACCGAGCCAAATCAGATATCTTTTGAGTATAGTGCCGAAAAGCAAGAGGAGACTGAACGACTCGAATCCGCAATCGACGGGATACGGAATCGGTTCGGATACTACTCCGTGCAGCGAGCCGTCATGTACAAAGACCGGTTTCTCTCGCATTGCGATGCAAAGGGAGACCACACCATACATCCACACGGATATTTGCAGGGGAGTATCTAATTCATGCCAGAACAAAGAACCAAGAAATATGTTGAGGTCATCGCCGATTTCTCTCCTGAAGGCATATTGACACCTCAGACAGTCATCTGGGACACAGGTCAGAGATTCGACATCACCTGCATCTCAGAAGTATTGCCGCGTAAATACTCAAAGACCGGCGGCGTTGGGGTGCGCTATACCTGCCAGATAGGCAGAGCAAAAACATACTTGTACTATGAGGTTGACAAGTGGTTCGTGGAAGCGAAGGAGGGGCACTGTGAATAGCAAGTATCGAGAACAAACCTGCTGCTTTGTCGGGCACAAAGATATTCCGCCAGGAGAACAACTCAAAATATTAGCAAGAGTTGAGCATCGGCTTATCCCGCTTATCCAGCAAGGTGTCACTTATTTTGGCATTGGAGGCTCTCTGGGTTTCGATACTCTAATGGCAGATATGCTGGTTTCCTTGAAAGCCGCACATCCTCGTATTCGCATCATTGAGGTTTTGCCTTTTGAGGGCTATCGTTCTAAGTGGAGCTTGGAACAGCAGCGACATGCTGAGAAAATAGACAAGCAGGTAGACAAAATAGTATATGCTGCAAAAGAACCAAGTAAGGGAATACACCTCGCTCGTAATCGCCACCTGGTAGACGGTTCTAAGTATTGTATCTGCTATTGTACCCGGCCAACAGGAGGAACAGCGTATACAGTCAAGTACGCGTTGAAAAAAGGTTTGGCGGTGTATAACGCATCAAGCTTCGATGTTAATGAGTTGCTGCTGGAAAAATCTGTCCGGAAATGATGTTTAGCATCACAAAAAATCTTGATTTGTGTTATTTTTTGGTATAGAAAACTCTTGATTTGTGTATATTTTAGCCTATTACAATGTCTTGATTTGTGCTGGATTTTCCTTTACAAAAATCTTGATTTGTGTTATATTAAGTGCGTAAACATAAAATAATTCACTTGAAATCGATACATTATAATTTACACGGGGCGGTAGGTGACTTTAATGAAAAGAAAGCTATATTCCAAGCTACTGGAATGGAAAAAATACAGCAAAGGAACAAGTGCGCTGTTGGTTCAGGGGGCTCGCCGTGTGGGCAAGAGCTACTTGATTGAAGACTTCGCAAAGAACGAATACAAGTCTTATATATTGATTGACTTCAACCGTGCAGGAGACACCGTCAAGAATCTATTCTTGCAAGACCTTGATGACATGGACACTTTCTTTTTGAAGCTGTCCACGCTATTCAATACTAAGCTGTATCCTCGTGAATCGCTTATAATTTTTGATGAAGTGCAGCTTTTTCCTCGCGCTCGGAGCGCAATCAAATACCTCGTGGCTGATGGACGATATGATTATATCGAGAGCGGTTCCCTAATGTCCATCAAAGAAAATGTGAAAGACATTCTTATCCCTTCTGAAGAAGACACCGTCAATATGTATCCAATGGACTTCGAAGAATTTCTTTGGGCTATTGGTAATGAAACGATGATGCCATTTATCCAAACATGCTATAAGAAGCAGGAACCAATGGGGCAGGCGCTTCATCGCAAAGCAATGGATTTGTTCCGTCAGTACATGATTGTGGGCGGTATGCCGCAAGCAGTAGAAGCCTATGTGAAAAGCAAAGACTTCAATGAGGTGGACCGCATTAAGCGCCGTATCTTAAAGCTCTATCGTGATGATATTATTAAGCACGCGAACAAGAACGCTCTGAAAGTGGAAGCCATCTATGATGAAATCCCGTCTCAGCTGAAAAATCAAAATCGTCACTTTAAGCTTTCCGAGCTGGAAAAAGGTGCTCGTTTTGCAGAATACGAAGAGCCCCTTTTCTGGCTTTCTGACGCAATGATTGTCAATAACTGCTATAATTCAACTGAGCCAACTTTGGGGTTGAGTCTCAACAAAGACAGAACATTGCTCAAATGCTACATGGGTGATACAGGTCTTCTTGTGAGCCATACTTTTAATGAAAAGGAAATTGTAGACGAAGAAATCTACCGCAAGCTGCTCTTAGACAAACTTCAAGTAAACCTCGGCATGGTAATGGAAAACATGGTCGCGCAGATGCTTGTAGCAAGTGGGCATAAACTGTATTTCTATGCGAATTCCAGTAGAGATGACGCCTCTGCCCGAATGGAAATCGATTTTTTAATTGCCAAGAGCAAAATTAGCAATGGTCATAACATCATCCCCATTGAGGTAAAATCCGGGAAAAATTATACGCTAACCTCTCTGAAAAAGTTTAAGACCCGTTATGCTGCCCATGTGCATACGCCGGTTGTTTTGTCGCCTTCCGACTTAAAGGAAGAAGATGGAATTCTCTTTCTGCCACTATATATGGCCCCGCTGCTCTAATACAAATGGACCCCTGCTTATATCGTGCAGAGGTCCATTACTTTTTACCTGATGATTCAAGTGGAAATATTTGCGGAACCATCCCGAATTGCGTCTTCAATGAGAGCAATCTGAGCATTGGCGAATGCACGGCAGACATGAAGCTGATTATCGAGCTGGGCTTTCGTGCAGCTCTTCGAAAGAACCATCTGCATATAGTCATAGGCAGGGGACAGGTCCGGTTGAAACAATACGCAATTTAATAATTTTTGGCACGATGCAAACAGAGCGTTGACCTCTGCGCATCTGGAGTTATGTTCACTCTTTAATCGCGTGCTCCACCGGCTTTTTCGAACGAGCTTCTTGCACTGTGCAATGGCTTCTAATCTGTATGATGCTTTTTCCATAAAAAACCTCAAATAAAAAATCTTGATTTGTGTATGTTTTAACCTGTGTAAAGGTTTTGATTTGTGCTGTTTTAGCCTTTACGAAAGTCTTGATTTGCGCGGAAAAGAGCAAAATTAAAACGATAATCCGTTAAAGTGCTGGCTTTGGATTACGCATCCGCAAAAAGGTCTTTGCCGTCCAGATAAATATAAGGCTTTTCTTGCTCCGCAAAGCCATTGATGGCGATAAAGCCGAGCTGTTTGACCGCCAGTTCCTTGATGCCAGCCACCTGCTGAGCCTCACGGTGAACCTCATCCAGAGTCATAGGCTGGGCATAGTACTTTGCCTCGTAAATAGCGTAGCCGTCTGCCGTTTCCAGTGCGACATCGAACTCACCGTTTTTGCGGCGGACAGGGTCATCGTAGTAGTAACTGCCGATGTTGCGGATGCCTTTCAACTTTCCAGAACGGACCTGCAAGCTGAAATAGTCACGGCAGATGCCTTCAAAGCGGCGAGAGATGAAATCTGTCAGAACGGGGCCAATATACTCATCATAGAATGCCTCTGCCCCTAACACTTGCAACGCGCTGGCATTCTTATAGATAAAGGTGAAATAGAAGCGCAGCAGGTTATCGTTGATTTCGAAGGTGGCCTTCTTGTTGTCACCAATCTTGTTGATGGGACTATTGCGTGAGACGATTTCAAGCTCGGTCAGAGATTTTATCTGCTTGGAAAGGTTGCCGGTCTTCTTTATATCCAATTTATCCTCAATCTCCGTATAGCGCTTCTTGCCGTTTCCGATGACCGAGAAGATGCGCTCAGCGTTAATTTTAACGGAGTAATCCGACAGCAGTAACTGGCTGGCATAGAGATATACAGCACTCATGGGGTTGAGAATCGTGCTGATGATATTCTCACGCAGCGTGGTAGCAGGATGCAGCGCTTGATTGACAAAGGGAGAGCCGCCGAAAACGGCATAGTGGGCCACCTTGTCGTAGGAAGTCTTGTCAGGATAAAACTTGGCTGCATCCAGATAGTTTAGTTCATTGAGCTTGATGGTGACGGCGAAGCGACCATACAGGGCATTCTTTTCCTGCAAGATGTCCTTCATCATTCCGATATGAGAACCAGAAAGGATAAGTTCGATGTTTGAAAGTCGGTTGTCGATGATGCTCTGGAAGATGGAATCAACTGCAGCGGAATCTGTCATTGATTTGAGATAGGGATACTCATCGATAACAACAACAATCTTTTGAGGCAGTGCATTGAGATAGGTGAATACATCCTGCAGTGTATTGAAGCTTAGAGGCACAGGCAGAATCTTAGCGCGGACCAGCTCCTGCACAAATCCGTTGATGTTGTCCTGCATTGTTCCCTTCAAGCACTCAAAATATACCTTCTGATACTGGCAGTTCTCAAGTGCTTTCTGGATGAGCGTAGTCTTTCCAACGCGGCGCTTGCCGTAAATCATCACCGCTTTACCGATGTAATCCTGCTGTAAAAGAGCCAGTTCTTTCTCGCGGCCAATAAACATACTGCGCCTCCATTATTGTTGAATTGTATTTCATTGAATTTATTTTCAACATTATTGTACCACGCCACCGCTTGGAAAGCAAGCAAAAAGAGAGGACCGCCGCGCCGCAAGCAGTGGTCCTCTTCCTTATTATATATTAGTCATTTGAGACTGGCAGCATATACTCTTTGAAGAAAAAATGCAGATGAGGGAAGGCTGGCTTTTGGAGAATACCTCCGCATTTCTCAGCCAGAGCGATGCTGTTCGGATTGTGTACAGAGGTAGCATACCCCATAGCTTTATACCCGCCAGCATGGCGCAAAGCGTCCAGTGCTCCCAACAAGAGTTCCGTGCCATATCCCATGTGCCGATATTTATAAATAAGTTCAAGGCCGACATATGGCGTTGGTGTATCCGCATCCATGAATTGAAAATATCCGATGACCTCATCACCATCTTTGCGGATAACTTTGAGCGTTTCAAGTGCATTCCCACGCCACTTCTCGCAAAGGCACATAAGAGTAGGAAAATCTTCGGGAACAATCTCGTTGCTGTGTTCGGCCAGAGACTTATCCAGCAGCTCCATAATATCCGGTGATGGTGCGACATCCTTGCTTTGCGCCTCAATATAATCCGAAAAATCCGCACTTGTAGTTTTGGTATACAGTCGCTTTGTTTCGAATTCCATGTGTACTCCTTATTGGTTCGACAGAGGAAAACTATACTCACGGTAGAAAAGATGCTGATGCTCAAACTCTGGCTTGTCCAGAGCGCCACCCGCTTTTTCAATCATGCCAATACTGGCAGCATTCGCGGCCCAGACATGACATTTCAGCTCGGTGTACTTCTTGACGCATCGAAATGTATCTACCGCCGCATGAAGGAGTTCTGTACCATAGCCAAGATGTTGATAGTCATGTAGCAGACCGATACCGATGCTCGGCGTTTTGGAGCTTTGATTCAAAACTTGAAAATATCCAATGGTTTTGCCGTTCTCGCGCAGAACGACAGCAAACACTTCGTTTTCAGCGGTTATCTGCGAGCGAGTGAAAGCGAGGATTTTTTCCAAGTCCTCGGTGTTCACTTCAGGATGCGTTGACGAAGCCCTGGACAGTACATCAGAATAATCGACGCTGTCCGGATACTTGCTATTGGCTGTATCGATTTGCTCGATAAGGTCTTGTTCGGCAGGTACAACTGCCAAGTGTTCTGTTCTAAAAAGCATGATTTACCTCCATCATTCATAAAAGGGGAGCTTCTTGCTGAGCTTCGCTGCTAATTCTTGTGCTGCAAGACGCTCTGTAGCCAGCCGAAACCGCTCAGTACTGTCCTGTTGTTCAACTTCCAACTCTTTGCTCACAGCTCTTTCGTATTGCAGCAATGCCTTCCGAATGATATCAACATCGAACTGCCTGGTTGGGCCAAGGTCGAAGTACTTGTTGTGTCCTGCGGGAATTGTCGGAATGCCCATATTGTTGCCCTTCTTTCTTAAAGCGACAGTTTCATACCCAGAATCAACTTTTGAAGCTCTTTTGTTCACTGTTCATATTATAACAGACCACTTGTCCCATAATTTGGACTTCCAGCATAAATTAGTCAATTTATCGAAAATTGTACAAATTTAGAAATTTTGGAATAATTGGGGCTATTTTTTTACATTATATAGGGAAGCGCTCATAAGGCTGTGCAGGCCGCATTGTGTTTCCTTAATAAAAATAGATAAGGAGTCCAGAATATGATTATGAGCAAAGAGAGAAAAAAGCTGTTCGCAGGTCGGTGGGGGAAAGTCCGGCTGCAAGAACTAGAGCTTAGTGGCATACATAATTTAGATGTCTATGACCTTGGGACGCTAAAAATGTTCATAGACAGCAGACTGACTTGGTGGCAATTCAGAAGAGAAGAACAAGAGCTACATCGCGAAAAGACTGAATACGAGGAAAGGTACTGGACCTATGATGACCCCACTTATAAATTCACGGACTACGCCCTTGGAGAACGATTCGATGACGAATATGATGATATAGAGGCCAATTGCTATGGCTAAAGCTACAAAACGAGATTTGTAATTTGAAATCAGTTATTATACAATGAATTTAGATATATCTAGTAGAGCATGGTGTATCATATCTCAAAAGCATAATCATCTTTTTGATAAGTGATAACCAAATGGAGGCCGAGATAGTGAGTAGATATACAACGCATAACGGTCAGCCGTTCAGTGGACAGCTCTTAAAAATCAAAATTCAGTCATGTCATTTCGACTCGAAAACGGAGGGGGCCTCTGGCGAAGAACAAATCATTGAGATTTCACTAGATGGCACCGTCAGGTTGGCTCAAAAGGGACAAGCTGATAATGACGCAAGAAAGTACAGTCTTTCAAGAGAATCTACAATCAGAATCTTCGAGGCTTTTTCTGAAGTTTTTGGTAAATATGTGCAGGTGCGGTTTCGTCCTGTTACTGGTTACTGGAAAGTCCGATTACTAGGAGAAGAAAATGAGGTCTTCCTTTATCGAGGCGTTGATGGAGAAGATTATACCTATAAAGGGGAAGAACTCACAGATATTTTGCGTAATGAGATAGGAATTAACGACCTGTTTGCTTTTAGTTCTAAGCCTAACATGCAGAGCGGAATCGCGTCAATTGACATTCAATACAACAGCATAACTGATAGTATTAGCGAACACCTGACTATTGATGGTATGGATGGTTCTATTGCGTATAATAGAAGTACGAGCCGTGAGAAAAACATAATGCTTCGATATGACATGCCTAATGAAGTGGCGCAGTTTCTTGATAAATTAGCTGCTAAGGCAATCTTTGTTAAAATTCCTGATGCATATAAAATAGATTCCAAGGAATCGTATCAGATATTCTTAAAGTGCAATGATGGAACAACCATGACTCGTACCGGCTCTTTTAGTTTGGAATGTTTGCCCTCAGATTGGAATGAATTCACAGATAGCCTCAAGCGAATTCTCGAGAGGGAGGATTTCGGCAGACTATTCGGAAAAAGATGGTAATACCTAAATTATTGACACCCACAAAAATGAGGTGAGCAGCATAATGATTGATAAGGAAAAAATTTGTAAGCTAGTCAATATGTACCAGAATTACTACACCACCTATAAAGGTAAGAATGGTGAGAGCTACTGGGAAGAGGAAGAGTTCAAATGGCGCGGCGTTAAGATATTCCAGGATAATTGGAATGTTGAGGCTCTGGATTTTGCTGGTATGATGAAGCACTCTCTTTCCGGCGTCAGCAATCTTATGGTGTCTCAGGCATATTTTCCAGAAGCAATGATTGAAGGTTTTGCCGAAAAAGAGCCAGAAACCGTTCGTGCAATGTTCAAAAACCTCTTCGATGAAAGTAAGGACATCGTTGAGCGATTCCGTGCCTTCAAGCAGAAATCCGATGACTTGCTTGAGAGAGTAGGGTATGGGGCAAAGAATCATTTTCAAGACGAGCGCACCATTGCCATTTACATATGGCTCAAGTATCCAGAGAAGTATTATATCTATCGCTTCAGCCAAGCTCGAAATCTCTCAAATTTCCTTGGCAGTGACCATAAAATCATTAAAGGACACACAGAGGATAATATCCGTGAATGCTTGGCTTTGTATAATGAAGTGACAGAGCTCATTAAGCAGGAACCGGAACTGCTTGCATGGGAAACCAAGAACCTTACGCCTGAACATTACTCGGACCCGGCCTGTCATTTGCTCACTGCCGATATGGCTTACTGCTACACAGAGCGTATTCGCAGTGCGCAGAAAGCAGCTCAAGAATGGGAGCCAAAAGATTATAGTACCGGCATCACTGCCGATGAATGGGTACAGCTGCTTTCAGACCCAACTATATACACCGATGCAGCAAAGTCTCTCATCGATGGCCTGGTCGGCTTTGGTGGGCAAGCAACCTGCAAGGAACTTGCCCAGCAATACGGTGGAACGCCACAGTCTTATATCACATCTGCCGTTGAATTCGCAAAACGGGTGGTCGCAAAGACCGGCTGTCCTTTGTCAGAACGGGAGGACGAGACAACCAGGCTCTGGGCAGTACTGTTTCAAGGCAAGGAGGCAGATAAAAACGGAAATGGCGTTTATATCTGGAAACTTCGTGCTGAGCTTGCTGAGGCATATAACATAATAAAGAACAAAGTACCTTCGAAGAACTATTGGCTGATGGTGGCAAAGCCATCCATCTGGAAGGCATCCGCATTCCCGGTAGGAGCCGTAAAGGAGGTTCCAATCTACACTGCAACAGGCAACAGGCGGCACATTTTCCAGAATTTCATGGACGCTAAAGTTGGCGATACCGTCATCCTATATGAATCCACACCGAGCCTGAAATTTGTCGGTCTGGGCGTAATTGATAGGCCAAACGACGGCGTAAATCTGTATCTACGCAAAACGGAGAACTTTGAAGAGCCGATTGCCTATACAGACATCAAGGACGCAGAAGAACTCAAGAATATGGAGTTCTTCAAAATGCCACATGGCACATTTTATAAAGTCTCTGCATCGGAGTATGATTATCTCATTGATGCCATTCGCGAGGATAATCCGTTGCCCGTCACCATTCCAAGCAACAAATATGGAAAGAAAGACTTCCTCGGTGATGTGTTCATGACCGAAGAAAAGTATGATGCTATCTGCGCGATATTAAAACGGAAAAAGAACATAATTCTTCAAGGTGCTCCAGGTGTTGGTAAGACATACACGGCCAAGCGTCTTGCGTATTCGCTTATCGGAGAAAAAGACGAAAGCTGCGTCCAGTTCATTCAATTCCACCAGAATTATTCCTATGAGGATTTTGTTGAAGGATATAAACCGGCAGGGGATGGGAATGGATTTGTTCTCGAATCCGGACTGTTCAAGAATTTCTGTGAGACAGCAAGATATGCTCCAGAAAAGCCTTTCTTCTTGATTATCGACGAAATTAACCGTGGAAACCTCTCAAAGATATTCGGTGAACTCTTGATGCTCATCGAAGCTGGGTATCGAGGCGAGAAATTGAAACTGGCATACAGCAAAGCAGAATTTTCAGTTCCCAAAAACCTATATATTATCGGTATGATGAACACGGCTGACCGGAGTCTTGCCCTCATGGATTATGCTCTGCGTCGCCGCTTCAGTTTCATCGATATGGAGCCAGGATTTCAAACGGAAGGTTTCAAAAAATATGCCAAATCAAAGAACAACAAGACATTTGACGCCCTGGTTGAGGCAATTAGCGGGGCCGACGGTCTGAACAATGCCATCACAAAAGACACATCTCTCGGAAAGGGATTCTGCATCGGACATAGCTATTTTGTGTTTGACGAGCCCTGTACGGACGAGCTTCTACATGAAATCGTAGACTATGACATTCTGCCCATGCTGCGGGAATACTGGTTTGATGACAGCAAGGAATACGAAGAGTGGGAATCCAGGCTGCCAGGAGTAATTAAGAATGCCAGCAACGGATAAGGACAATATTCTCGTTAAGAACATCTATTATATGCTGTCCTATGCATTCAAAGCTCTTCGGCAGGATAACTTTCAAAAGGTAGGGGCAGAATCATTCGATAACGCCGAGAACCTCTTCGCAGCCATTTTGTCCAACGGCATTGGTCAGCAGTTGAAGCAGGGCTTGTATCGTGAATATGTAAGCAGGGAAGATGACCTTCCTGTTTTGAGAGGGAAACTAAATATTGCAGGTACGGTGCAAAACAAGATACTGCATCGGCAGTGTCTTCGCTGCCAATATGATGAACTCTCTGAAAATAATCTTCTGAATCGTGTCCTGAAAACTACGGCATTGCTGCTAATAACCGATAACAAAGTGAACGATACATATCGGGCGGCACTCAAAAAAGAGCTTCTGTTCTTCTCCTCGGTTGACGCAGTTGAGCCGAACGCCATCCGCTGGTCAGCTTTAACCTATCACAGGAACAACCAGACATACCAACTGTTAATGGGAATTTGCAGATTTGTTCTGGAAGGAATGCTTCAGACGCAAGAAAGCGGAGCCCGAAAGCTTGCAGCGTTCACCGATTCCCAGGAAATGTATCATCTGTACGAAAAGTTCCTGCTCGAATACTACCGGCAAGAGCATCCCGAATTGACGGCATCTGCAGCACAGATACCGTGGGCATTGGATGACGGTGCGCAGACTGCACTCCCCATCATGCAGAGCGATATCACGCTGCAGCAGGGAAATACGGTTCTGATAATAGATGCAAAGTATTATGCACACAACATGCAGATTCGATACAACAAACACTCAATTCATTCCGGAAACATTTACCAAATATTCACTTATGTAAAAAACAAAGAATTTGAGCTGGAAAAGCTTGGCAAGCCGCATAAAGTGTCTGGCATGATTTTATATGCGAAAACAACAGACAGCATCCAGCCAAACAGTGTATTTCAGATGCACGGTAGTCAGATAACCGTCCAGACGCTTGACCTATACCAGCCGTTTGAAAAAATCAAGGAGTCCTTAGATAAGATAGTTCGTACTCATTTCACAACGCGAGAACTGGTATGAGGAATAAAATGTGGCCTGCTATCCGCAAGCAACAGTATTTGAGAAGGTGGCTTATGAGCGATAACGATATGTTTGAAAAAGTACAGCGTCTGTATATTGAAAAATACCAAAGCAAAAACACCGTTCCCATTCCGAGAAAAAAGTTTCTTGAGGCCGGTTGGGATGAAGAAATGTTCTTGCGGTATTATACAGAGTGTTCGGAACTGTATTTTTCGCAGTTGACATGCCCTCATACAGGCTGGAGTTCAAATAGCAAAGAAATTGCAGAAATTAAATGGTACTCTATCGAAAACCAAGAGCGTAACTTATTTCAAATGCGGCTTTATATCTTTTGTCGGCTTGTCAATGAATATACCGGGGTAAATATTAGCACGGAAGGAATTACAAGTTTGTGGATAGCATCGCCGATAAACCACACTAACTGGCCGTTTCAAAGAAATTGTGATTTTATTGATTCTATTCCCATTTTTATGCCTTTCGAAGAGTATATGTCGTGTGTAGAAACGACAATCGGAGAGCAGCTTGTGAATCCCAATGTCGAATATAAAATAAAATACAAAGCAACCCCTGAATGGTACTCCCGTTCTTATGAAGAACTTCAATCCATGTATACAGTAGCGTTGAAGAAATTAGAAGAGACAAAAAACACATTTCTACAATTTGAGGATTACTATTCTCCTGACGGTCGCAAACAACTAAACGACTTGTTTTACAATTTTTGTATCGCAAAGGGGGATGTCGATGATTTAGTTGACCGACTTGAAAAGCTGGAAGACGGCGAATTCAGTTATATTAGTGACACTCTTCTAATATACAAAGGCGAGACAAAATGCTTTCGTGAACATCATAGCATCGAACCCGTCACAGCCGATGTTTTAGCTCGTCGAGGCAGCAAAGCCTCTATTAACATAAATTACTGCACAAACTGCCATAAGTATTTCATTTCCGAGCACGAGTTCTTCCATTATCGAGACCTCTATGGTATCGTGTGCAAGCTGAAAGTTGATAGGGCCTCCAGCGGCTTCGCTCATGTCCCAATGGCAGAGTACTCTATCCTTAGATTGTATGGCTATAATGTTGGCAAAGATGACGATTATTCTGACGAAGAGCGACAGAATTTGTTGCGAATTCTTATCGAGAACAACTATGTTTCAAAGCCCGAAATCATTAAATACCTCGATATGTTCATCACAATGAACAGCGGTAAGGATAATATGGAAGACAGCATATCCAAGTGGGAAAGCGATTTGGAATTTGTGCGAGGGTTTGGTATAGATACTCAGTCTAAAGTTAATATCGGCGAAATCAAGTACGCTTATCCATAACTGCTTTGTTCCTGGCTGTAATGGCATCCACTTTAAGGACTGGAAAGCTATTATGAATTAGCAAGCCAATCGCATCAGTAAAATTTGCACAGAACAATTTTATTCAGTTTGTGCATCTATCCAAAACAGATTACATTCTTGTTAAAGTCCAAATTAAGGTATTCTCAAAGTAGTATAATGAAACTATAAAGCAGATAATTCATCTGCTTTGAAGTTGAAAAAGGAGAGAGTACCATGAAGAAGATTATGTCCCTCGTGCTTTCTGCGGCCCTCGCGCTTTCACTGGCTGCCTGCGGTGGCTCAAATACCACTACGGTTGCTTCAAGTACGGAAAGCAGCGACTCTTCAACGAGTACTGCAAGTAGTGCTGCCGATAATGCAACGGCTGAACCCGACATCCAGTTCGATGAGAGCTTCCAGCCGCAGACGATTGCCGATAGCGATACCTGTACCATCATCTTGCAGAGCGTTGGCTATGATGATGACTACGGATACTACTGGAAGATTAACTTCCAGAACAAAACGGACGACAAGACTCTATGCGCTATCACAAGCAGTTCATCGCTGAATGGAATCCCGGCAGATACCAGTTGGTTCCCGGAAATTGGACCAGGAGTGAAAACCACCGAGGTCGTTTCGTGGGATAAAGCAGGACTGGAAATCTATGGAGTGAAACCGCAAGACATCGATACCGTCAAACTTCACATCGATGTCTATGATGAAGCAGAATGGGATGTGTCGAATCGTGATGACCCTGTCGATGATGACTTTGTGATTTATCCGAAAGGTGAAGAGAACGCGACAGAACCAAAACACGAGATTCAGCCCACGGATATTGTGCTGTTCGACAATAATGCCTGCAGCATGGTCGTTTGCGGATTTTATTCTGATAGTTTCATGGGCTATACGGCAAAAGCCTACTACGAAAACAAAACCAACGACCGTATCGATGTCATTCTGGACAAAGGCTCTATCAATGGTTTTGAGTGTACCCCGGAAGGGACAACGCTGCTGGAACCACATTCTAACGCCTATATTGATATTCGTTGGCAGGAATATGCCGAAACCTACGCAGAAAATGGCAATGACCCAACATCCATCACAAAAATTGTAATGTCAGTTTTTGTGAGAAAAGACACAGGGAGCAATACGGTATACATTGACGCCACTTATTCCATTGACCCGCAGGCAAGAACTGCAACGCCGATAGTGAACCCACAATGATAGTCGCATGATTTTCCAAAGCCCAAAAAATTTCTTGGAAAAACAGCAAAACTTTTCTGAGTTCAGAAAACTCTCTGGCCTTTTAAATGAAAAAGTAAAAGCGCTCACCGTTTTCGGTGGGCGCTTTCATTGTCTATTCATCCGTTTTCTTTTTTAGCCATTGCCGCCTCACAAATGGCGTGACATATGTTTCGTCATCGTGCAGCTCAAAGCCGTAGCTCTTGGCAATCTGCAACGACCTCTCGCTGGCCTTTTGCCCAGCAGGCAGGCGGCGCACAAATCCATTGATATTTTTGGACGAGGCATCGTATTTGGACTTGTCGAACACCCGCAGCTGAGAATCATCGTCATCATCCTTTTTGAGGTAGTTGCGAGGCTTGCCACCAAGCGTCATAAATTTGAGGTTAGTAGGAGCATTCTGATGGGTTTCAAAGAAGCTCTGAAACGAAGCGTCGGTCGGCAAAATATCCGGCAAATCGCAGACAAGCGAAGTGTACAGCCACAGCACCAGATTCATAACAATGGTATCGATTTCCCCGGCATTACAGCCATCAATATTGCCGCCATCAAGTACAGAATAAAACCAGCCGGTGTTTGTGTTGTAGTATCCGGAAAGGTCTCCCTCCGCCGTCACGATTTTATAAATACAGACGATTTCGTTATCCCGGCAGGTCTCTTTCAGCCGGATTTCTCGGATAAATTGGCAGGCATCGAACTGGATAATAGCACCGTTGGCTGGCAGTGTTCTGCGGCGATGATGCAGCGCATCCTTATAGAAGTCGGTATTGTGCTTAAAGGAGTTGAGTGTAGGCCACCAAGATTTCATCCTTGGCGTGAATCGTGTCAGTGGTTTGTCCGGCAGCATATCAACTGTGTACTCATTGGTGATGGTCGCCATTGAAAGAACCGTGTTGTTAAATATCTGCGTAGCAGAGCTGAGCAGTGCCGCCTTTTCCTCGCTGTCGATACCCTTGTAGCCAAACCTCTCATAATACACCGACATCATGCCGAAGCACTGTTCCTTGGGAATTTTGCGGTCATTTTTGTCATACGCTTTTCCCGCAATAAGTGCTTCGAGGTAATAAGCAGGAACATCGGCGAGAGGATAGGGGTCTCGAATAATGATAGGCTCTTTCTCCGAGCTGATGCCGACAACAACATTCATGACATCATAGTCCTGCTTTTTGAAATACTCAGTGCCCTGCATCAGAGCGTCGATGGTGGTATGCTCCACCGGAAGGTTATGCTCCACCTGCCCGTCAATCAGCAGACCGTTGTGAGAGCATTCCTGTATATAGGCAAGAGCCTTGAAATACAGCGCAACCTTCTTTTCCTTTTTAAGCTGCTTTGTAAGGCCCTGAAAGAATTTATGGAAGTCCCTGATAAATTTATCAGGGTTGACCATAGCAAGCTCTAATTGAGAGTTGAATGCTTCGATAATAGACTTGCAATCCCCCGCATTCTTTGCAAGGTGAAACATGAAAGTTGATGCTTTATCGAAGTCTATTTCGCGCAGCTGAGCCGCAATCACACAAGCACTGGAAAGAGTCCGGCGTTGAAACACCCAGATAGCTTGACCTTTATCACGGTACTTTTTGTCCCAGATGTCGGCATACTTCAATCGGATATTCAGCTCAAAATTGTCCGAGTATAAGGCTTCGAGTTTTTGTTCCATGCTATTCTCACAATCATCTTTAGGCTTTGTCACGCCGTATCATAAGCGACTTGCAGACTAATTTGCTGTCATTATACCATAAAAAAGCCCGCCCTGCCATTACAGGACAGAGCGGACGCTAAGTTAATTTTTAGAGATTGTTATTTGGTGCTTTTCGCGCTTTCGACATGCTGCATGATAGCGTCGCAGATAGACTCGACCGTGTTCGTTTCGGTCTCATAATCGCGCAGGTCTTCTTTGTCTTCCGTGTACGGGAAGAAAAGCTCGTCGATGTCACCATCGCGGATGACATACTTGATGACACCACAGCCACGCACAACTGCTTCACCTTCATAGCTGCCATCATCGTTTTGCTTGTCCTCCTTAAATTCAAGCGGCAGCACGCCACCAAAGCCCGCTTCCACATAGGCAAAGCGCTCCGTCAGGAACTGCGTGTTATTGTGAATCGCCTCATCTGCTACATCAACCACATCGAGATAAATTCCACGGATAAATTTCTCGCCGCGTTTTTCCACTTTCTCATCAATATTGGCGGCATTTTTGCCGTTCTCATCGTAGTAGAACTCAGGAAGATTGCCCGGTTCGTAGCACAAGCACACATCTTCATACTCAGCACGGAGCTCGCTACCAAGAACGCTTTGAGCCAGCCCGAAGTCAAGCTCCACATTATCTACCTTGAGTTCACCAAAGATGTGCAGTTTATGCTCATCTGCAAAGTATTTGACATCGCTGATGTTAATAATAATCTTTTTCATATTTCATGGTCTCCTTTTTAATTTGTTATACTTCTATATTTACAGCGCAGCGATACATTACCGAATCGAGGTATTTGTGTTCTACGCTGATAAATTTGCGTTTTGCAAGCGATTTCATACAGGCACAGACATATGTACGGTCACAGCCAAGCTTCTGAGATAACGCCGTCTGGTTGATAATTGCGTCTGTTTGATACAAACAGTTTTGTCTGAGTAAAAGGAAAAGGCAAAGCTCTGCAGAAGACAGCGTAACATATTGCTTTGCCGCCAAAAAGTTCACGGCAAGGTAGCCATTTCCGGGAGCTTGAATCTTCGAGGCACTGTATACATCAGGTGTTCCTCCGCGCCTGTTGCCAGCTATAAAACGAACAGAGCCTTTTGATACCAGCGTTTTCAAACCTTTTCTCGTTGCCCTGCTGCATGTACCGGCACAATCGCTGACATTTGCAATCGTGCCTTGTAATCCATCATGCTCCGCCATCAGCAAGCCAAGATACACAGTAATTGACTGCATACCGACCTCGCCAATTTCTCCAAGCAACTTATTCGGAATGCACAGCTCGGAGTGGTCCTTGATTTGAACATAAGATTTCAAATCAAAAAAGCCATGCTGCTTGCTCAGTTTCTTCAGGTCGTATTTCCCCGTGCCGGGCCAGTTCGAAGAAAACTCTTGATTGAAGTCTTCAAGAGCCGGGACGCAGGCTTCTGTTGCCCAAATCTTCAAGTCATCGCGGATAGCCTCTGCGGAGAATTTCAGATAACGACTGAGAAAATACATAAGAAACGCCAGCGTTTGAACACGGTATCCTTGCGGCGTGTAGGTAAGTGCCCGCTTTACCGCCAAAGGGAATTCTTCGCCGCTAATAGCAGCTTCCAACACAGGAGAGTAAAGAGGTTTGAGATGCTCTTTTTCCTCTGCAGGAGCCTGTTCTTCCAGACGCTTCTGCTCTGCTTTCTCGTAGATATCGAGAGCCTTGACTTGCTCGTCCCAGTCAACTGTAGGCAGAGAATTGATTGCGTTTTCGAGGTCATCGAGGCTCATACGCTTGGTACGGAGCTTCACGATGGTGGTACGCGGCGGGTTCTGCCGCTCCTCCGGGTACTTCGTGCTCTTCTCAAAGCACTTGCAGTTGAAGGTTCCCGGCAGCCGCATCACACGAGCTTTATCCACGCAAACAGGGTCCACATGGGCAAATCCCTTTGCAATCACCAGATGCACAAGATACTGCATCACACTCTGGTCAGAGATTTTGTCTGTCAGCAGGATGTGGCACTGATACCCGTGGCCGGAACTAATCCAGAGCGGTTCAATACCAACGGAGGCAAACATCTCGTCGTACTGTTCCATCTCTTCTCTGCCAATATGGTCAAAGTCGAGAGGCAGTTCCTCACAGTACAGAGCAGCAGTCTCGGTGATTTTTCCGTCCTGTGCTTCCTTACCGGTCTTGGTAAAGGTTTTCATCCAGCGGTCGTAGGCATACACCGAATAGTACAGGCACATCGGCATACCAACACGCTTCGAAAGCCATGTTTTCAGAACATCAATGTCCTTATCACACAGGCCGCTGGTGTTATAGGACTTGCTGCGGATAGGGTAGGGAACGGCATCATAGTCACGAGCAATACCGCGCAACTCCACAAACGCGCTGTTGTCACCGCTCTCCAAAGACGGATGAACGAGTTTCAGAAAGTCAAGGATAGTCGTAAGCTGCTCTTGCTTTTGTTCGTCGGTAAGAGCCAGAGCTTCGAACCTATCAGTTTCACCAGTCATCATAGTCTAAACTTCCTCCTGACTATATACAGCTTACGCCGCTTTTGGTGAAGAGCCGGTTTTATCACTAATCATTTTCAGAATACGGACACCGAGAAAATCTTTGCGTTCGGTTGTCGCCTGGATACGGCCAGCAGAACCCACAAATTGAGTCCAGCTGCCAATTCCAACAAACTCTTTGCGAGCGCGGGTGATGGCTGTATATACCAGCTTTCGAGTCAGCATGAATTCCTGACCGGGTGCAAACGGCATCAGAATACAGTCAAACTCACCGCCCTGCGCTTTATGTACCGTAACCGCATATGCAAAGTCGAGCATCTTTGCGGCTTTGGTCGTATCGTACTCAACAACCGTGCCGCAATCCATCTTAACCGTCATGGTTCCGTCATTGCGCGAGATTTCCATTACGGTTCCGATATCACCGTTGACAACAAACTCACTGTTCTTCAAGTTGATGACACGGTCGCCTATACGGTAAACCTTGTCTCCAACTTTCAGTTCGGGTTTTCTGCGGCCAGCCGGATTGATAGCATCACGCAAAATAGCGTTCATCTTATCGGTACAGATATCGCCGGTCTTATCCGTAGCCTTGCGCATCGGCATCAGAACGAGAACATTCTCAACGCCATACTTTGCCACTGCATCAACATACTCGCTTTTCAGCTTCTCACAGATTTCCTTCTTGTCAGTCCGGATAAACTTGCAGCCACCCTCCATCTTAATTGCAGCCTTATCACCGCCATTGATGGCAGCAGCCAGAGCGGGAATACCGGAATTGCGCTCCTGCCGATAGTTGCGGTTCAAGCGCGTCACCGGCACTGCATTCGTAGCGATGAGAGTTTCAAGCACATTGCCTGCCGCAACGGGCGGGAGCTGGTCTGCATCCCCGACAAATACGAGCTGAACATTGGAAGCAAAATTGATGTGCTGCACGATGAACGCTGCAAGGTCCAGCGCCACCATACTGAACTCGTCGATGATGACAAGGCCAGATTCAACGCTCTGAACAAGCATATCATTGTAATCACAGTCGGCATCGCCACTTTCCGTCTCGTCTAACGGAATGAGTCGAAACGCACTGTGAATCGTCTTTGCAGGGTATCCGCTCTTATCGGCCATCCGCTTAGCGGCAAGTCCCGTAGGAGCCAGAAGCATAATCGGTTCATCCTCAAATGCTGCTGAATAGCTTTCGATGATGGCTTGCAGGCAAGTAGTTTTTCCTGTACCGGGCCCACCAGTAATGACACTCACCCGATTCTTACCCGCTTCCCAGACAGCCTTGGTCTGCATTGCAGAAAGCCGCATATTCCGGTGTTCAATGCACCACTGCGAAAATGCCTTGCTGTATTTCTGCTGACGGTCCATGGGCATTTGTTTGCTCTGGTTCACCACGAACTTGGCAACGGCGATTTCGTTGTCATGGTTTTTCTTCGGATACACATAGTCCCCGCACCTGACGATGATGCCTTTGTCCTTCATCATATTCATCGCTGCACGAATATCCGTTTCCGAAGCACCGCCCAGCTTTGACTCTTCCAGGCGCTTGATAACCTCAGCAATGAGTTCTGCCGTTTTTGCCATCACAGAGCAGTTTCTACGGCACAGAGAATTGAGCGTGATGCGCACACAGGAGGACAGGCGTTCCGGATTGTTTGCCGCGAATCCATCGATTGCTCCGACTTCATCCGCCACGCCAAAACCTACGATGGTATCAATCCAGTACGGATGATAGAGCAGTGTATGTTCAGAACGGTTGCCGAACTTTGTGACGATGCGTCCCAATGCTTCAACTGTCAAAACGGAGCCAAAAGTCTTCTGCAGCTCGCCAATCATTTTGATTTGCGAAAGCCGCTGCAACAAACGCTCCATGTTCTCTTTCTTGAGGCCCGGGCACCGGGCGCACAATGCATCGAGGTCATTGCCATTCAGCTTAGAGAGGTCGCCATCACAATAGTCGCTGATTGTTTTAGCTCGCTTAACGCCGATACCCCTGATAGAGCGAATAAAGCTCTGCGTTTCCGAGACTCCTTTTGGCAATTCAGCTGTATAGGATTCAACCCGGAACACCCGTTCACCCTTATATGTTTCAAATTGTCCAACGAAAGTGAAAGGCTGGCCTTCGTACATCGGCATAAACACGCCGCTGCATTTGACTTCCTTTTGCCCTTTCTCTCCATTATCGAGCAAGGCTAAAAACAGACGCCAGCTGTCCTTTGCATGGAGTTCTTTCATATAAACGCCACGCAGCGTTACATTTTTGGTCTCCATAAGCTCTTCCTCCGCTTACTTTGAAGCAATCATCATGAACACTTCGTCGGTTGTTCGTCTCTCTATATATAAGTCTATGCCGTTCGCACATCCCCGCAAGTGCTTTTTTATAAAAAAACAATATTTATATTATGTTGCGTTAATTGTTAGTTCATAGGACCAAAAATTACACTTCCGTGTCACAGGAAGTTTCTTCGTTGTCCTCTGTTTCGTCGGTTTCTTCTTCGCCTTTATGCTTTCTGCTCGGAAGGCCAGGCATTAAATCTCTGATGCCGATAGTGCCATATCGTCCCTGCTTATCATACTCTTTTGGAATTGGATGCAGGAACAAATGTAGATAAATGCCGCAGCGAATCAGGAGCAGAACTTTTGATGTCATCTCAGACTCAGCTCCAAAGTAGCTGCATCCGAATTCAGCCAAAGCCACAAGCAATAGGGGAATGACCAGCCATGCAAGCAGATAGAGAAGAATTTCTTTGATATGAGCCTTGCTTTTCATAATTATGGAGCAGGACACCCCATCTATAGCCGTAAGGCTTAGGTGGGGAGGAATGCGCTTCTTAGAAAAGACTAAGATACAGCATTTCCTGCTTACCTCCTTTCAACATTTAAATGATTTGTATCCATGCTCCCGCATGGCAAACAACTTGAACTTTGGAAATTGCTACGGACTTACTTTTCCCATTAGCAGGAATCAAAAGTCTTGTGCCTTTGTTATGGCACCCGCTTGTAATGTATGTTTTACTTTCGAGACGCACAGTGTCGTATGGCTGAATTGCATAGCGCTGTCTTCTTATAGAGCGACGCCCCTTCGACACCTTTTTGCTGCGGTACTTGTGCAGGTCTTCAGAATCCTTTTTGTGATTACGGCTGATTCTGCCGTTAAAAAGTTCTTTACCTTTTGCTTTGTTACCGGTGCGAGCGTCAATATAAGTGACATCATAGAACTTTTCCAGCACACGATTGTTTCTGCGTCGTTTTTGGTAATGCCTAAACACGCAACGATGTGCCGGATGATAATCTCCCATTGCATACGCATCGTTGTTGTGGGTTTTCTCTATGCCAAGAATGATTCGCTTTTCCTTTGTCATCGCACCATAAGTGATGGTCACAAATTCCTTACCGTATGTGGCGTGCAGTGCATCTACTATCTGCCAGCGAACAGCGTTCATAAACGCTGCGCCCGAAAGGTTAGCAAACTTTTTGTCTTTACCAAAACCATAGAGCTTGCCACCTTTTTGGTGGTTAGCGGGTGTATGGCATTTTTCACAAGCGGTAACTAACTCATCAAGCTGATAGCCGTGTCTGCCTTTCCAGTAGAACATGTGGTGCATATGTAAAATGGCACCATCCGCGATTTTGCGTCCACAAACTTGGCAGGTGTAATTATCACGGTAGAACACTGCCTCACGCAAGGTTGCCAAGTTGTAGCGGGGACCTTTCTGGTAGTCTACACCTTCCGGTTTTGATTCGCCTTTCTGGATGGCTTGCAGCAACATTGTGTCAAAAGAACCAACTTCAACCGTTGCACGAGTAATCGGAATTACAGATACATACCGTTCGATAAGACGGATATTCAGCTGCTTCTTATGTTCCAGAGAAGGTGCAAGCCAACCTTCGCTGCGCTTGCGGTTATCGAAGCGCGGTTTACGGTAACGCAGTCTGTTTCTGCGTGTACGGCGATACTTGCGGCAATCATCGTGATGTTCCTTCTCATCCTGCAATGTATCGTACTGGGCAGACACATATTCGTGAGATTCGCTTTTCACGCTGATGCCGATGTAGTTGTAGCCAACATCCTCGCAGATTTCAATAGGCTGCGTGTTCGTCTTGCTGTCATACAGCAGTTGGATAGTAAAGGGATGATGCTTAATGATTTTTGCTTTTCCGTCTTTCAAGAGTCGGCGTACCTTGCCAAGACGGATGGTGGGCATTAAGCGTTCACCGTTGTTGCTGAGAACACAAACGCAAGTGCTCATGCAAGATACTCCTTTCGTTAAATAGTAATGAAACTATAAGTCAGGGCTTGCGCCCTGTGGTTCACTTCGCCAATGTTATGCACTGTTTTAGCCTTTCGGCATGGCAGCCGCACATCTCCTACCCTTAGAGATTTTTAATGTAATACATATCAACGGCTTGCGCCATTGACACATACACTGCCCGCAGAGCCCGACACTTGTGGAGCATATCGGGGTGCCTATATTATGAAGATGATTGCTCATCAAATGCATAACGGAGTTCGCAGCAACCGAAGTTGCCGTTCACCGAGGCTAATCAACCGGGCTTACGGGTTGCCCCGCAAGCCCCGTCTATAACCGGCGAACCGGTTTAGGCGGGGTTGTTGACTGCAGTCACCTCACTGTTCAGCATAGAACTGGCGCTGATAATCCAGTGCTTTCTTATAGCTCTTGTAATAGAGCAGAACGGCAGCAGCAATCGTATACTCAGACTCAGCGGCAAATTTTACCGGCAGGTTGACAGCAAGGAAAACCTTTCGAGTTCTAACCATGAATCTATCACACCACCGTTCGGGACGCTCGGCATAATCAGTCACACGACTGTTTCCATCATCAGAAAGGTAAAAAGTGGCTTCTTGCTCCTCACCCTTTTGCAGATGCCGATTTGTGTAGGTCTTCCACAGGTAACAGCTCATGAGAAAATCCTCGTAGTTGTCAACCGTGAACCCCATCTCCTCATACATGCCATAAATTGCCACGCCCGTATACTTGGATGTATCAGCAGGAACATTCAATGCTCTGCCAATCGTAATAGTAGTAAGAACCAGATTCACAAGCTGCTGAACTTCTTCTGCTGTGATAGGCTTGCGCACCGTCGTAATCCACTGCGCATCGACAACCGGCGCATCGTCCTTCCTGAGAAGGACCGCCTTCTGAGAAATACTATAATACAGGTTCAGGTCTTTGCCCTCATTAGATGCATTGACCACATCCTCAATCCCCGACTTAATTTCGACTTTCACAACACCATCTCCTCTCACAGGAAAGCCATCGTCTACATCTAATTATAATACCCTTTTTATACTGTTGTCAATAGTGTTGACACATTTATTAGTCGCCGCTTTTGTTAAAGATGCACCACCCGCAGGAGTGGTGCATCGCGTAGTTTACAATACCAGTTTCTCGTGTATCTGCGCTACTTCTTCCAGAGGCAACCCCGTTGATTCCGATATTTGCTCATCTGTCTTGCCGCTCTTGCAGCCAGCTTTGACGGCATCGTACTTCTCTAGGTCATGCCGCACACCGTCTGTGAAGTTATAGTACACATTAGGCCCGACTTCATCGCCAAGCATTTTCTTCTTGCCCTCTTTAAGAGAGGAGAGCAGTTTATGCACATACCCTTCACTGTACTGAACTTTCGAGGACACTTCTTCCAAGCTCTGACATTCAAGCGCTGCCGCATAGAACAAGCACTTTTTATTCTGTACTGTATCCAGGCGTGCTTCGACGGCGTGGCGAAATTCGAGTTTATTTCTCTGCGTAGGATGTTCTTTTCTCCGAGTACCTGCATACCGGTCAAAGAGTGCATCCGCTAATTCCTGAGAAGAAGTCCATCCTTTATTCTGCGCTTCCTTGACGGCATCGCTCAGCAGCTTGTTACGGCTGATGATGTACTTGATACTTGAATACACAGGCATTGCCGTTTTATCTTCTCTCGGGGAATTTGCCTTCACTTTATTGTTTTCTTCCAGATATTCCTCAAAGCGGCGCTGCATAGCCTCGGTGATTCGAATAGGCTTATACTCTCCCGGAGATTTGATGGGTTCCGGATATCGAGGCAGGCACGGACGCCCTATTTCTTCATCTTTTACCCCAAATGCTCCGAATTCCTTTTCGTATTCCGGGTCTCCGGGATAATAGACGGGCAGATACCACTCGATAGCGCCACTATTATCTTTCGTGAAAAGGCTGTTATCGCAGGCAAACGGGAAGCCCTCCCTGTCGCCATACTCATGGTCATACGACGCTTTGAGTATTTTCAGAACGCGGATACGGTAGTTCTTAAACTTTTTCTCAAATGCTTCGTTATGTGCAGGATTTACCGGACGATGCAGCTCGCGGTCCATAATGATACCTGCATCATCGAGACGGTCGTCAAACAAGCCTGCTTGCAGCGCAAGATAACAATACTGCAGCGGGGTAACAGTTTTAGCGCCGGTAAAACTGATTTTTGCTTTTCGGCTTGTTACCAGCTGCAAGGTCTGCAGAACGGTCGGGTCTTTAACGCAAAGGATATTTCCGAATGTCACTGCAAATACCGTGGCATAGTTTGCGCACCATTCATCAACAGTACTTGCCTCACAACAGTCTTTATCCCAGCGCTCACTATCGTCAACAGTATCTGCATTTGGCATCAACCGCTGGTCAACATCTACATAGTCAGACAGAATATCAATGATTCTCTTTGCATCTTTTGCGTTCGATTCATCAATGCAAACATGTTCGCGAACTCCATTCCACCAAAGAAGATAGAGCCCCTCGCGCAGCGTACTTTTCGTCTTAACCAATCGCAGCATCAAAGAATTGGCATTATTCTTGACTACATTATGCTCTGGGAAAGAGAAATCATCATAGTTTCCAATACGGGCAAAGGCAGTGAGCAACGGATTATATACGCAAAGCCGTCCTGCATCGCTTATGATAAGCTCTGTTGCGTAGTTATTAGAACCCCACAGTGACATATTACCGCAGGTTTCAGCTCCATCCCAGCGCCCCACAAAACTGTTATCCTCAATCCCGTAATTATCAGCGCTCAAACGCGAATAATCGTTATAGTGAGTGAAGATATCATAGAGGATATGGCAGCTGACATCTCGCCATTCCTTAGCTTTTGCAGTTTCATCCGGCTCACCCGACATTATCTTGGGACGGCTGAAATTTAAGCCATATATCATTGTGCCATCTGCAAACAGTACCGCGTACCGAGGAGCTTTCTGCACAAAAGTCGTTCGTACCAATCGAAGTTTCATTGTTTTCCCCACGCAAATATATTGTATCTATCACTTCGAGCTCTTCGAGCGCCGGTCTGCGGGCCAAGGCGTACCGGACGCAATCGTCCATTTCGCGCCTTGCTTTACGGCCGGGATTTGGTGGCGGGCAACCTTCGTCCGGACTGCGGTTTCAGCAATTTCTTTCAGTCCTTGAGCTCTGCGGACTTCGTTGATTTCATCTGTGTACTCACTCAAGGTCAGATACCGAACCGTGGTATCATCCGGATTCCCATAACTTACAAACGAGGTCTTGAGCCATTCTTTCATAATACCGGGCTGCTCGATGACCAACATATAATCCGCTTCCGGGTCGAGTTCGTTGCAGGGCACAACCTTTACCGCCTCAACCGGTTTATCTGCCCCTTCCTCCGAAGGCCACTCCCACAAATCAATCCGGTTCGAATTGTCTTCGTTTTGCCACCGCTCTGCATTCTCGCCATAGGCAGTCAGACCGGGCTTATTGTAACGCGTAAACAAGTCCGTCATTGCGTAGCAAGTGGCAGCATCGTTATTGTCCGTGGAGAACTTTGTCATCGTTCCATCCGCATAGAGCAGGCAATACTGGTTTGTTGCTTCATTATGAAGCAGCCTCATTTTCATCGCGCTATCAGCCATTTTCCTTCCACTCCGATATACAAATATATGGTAAATTTTTTTGTTGACTAAATGATAACACAAAGCCATTGCCGTGTCAATAATTTTCGCACAGTTTTGCAACATTTGTTATCTTTGATGTGAAATTGCTATCTACCTGCACGCAAACAAAAAAGCACCTGCCCACCCAAATCGGGTGAACAGGTGCCAAAATCAGTTAATTATCTTGATGTCAGTTATACCAAGTAGGAAGCTTATCAGAAGGGATGCCCGTCTTATCAAAGGCATAATCTTTATTTTTACAGGACGCGACATTCCATCCATTCAGCGGCGTTGCATCTGTCAGCGCAGAGCATCCATTGAAAACAGCATTCATATCTGTGACAGCCCCAGTATTCCAATTTGCAAGTGCTTCAACGCTTGTCAGGCTGGAGCAATACTCAAACATACCTGCATTACCAGAATAGCCAGAGTTACCAAGCTTTGTTACTGCGCTTGTATCCCAGTTTTCCAATCCATCAAGAGTTGTGAGAGCTTTGCATCCATAGAACATTCGGTACATCTCTGTAACAGCGCTGGTATTCCAGTTTTTCAAACCGGTCAGGTCTGCGAGATTTGCGCAACTGCGGAACATACCTGTTGTCGCAGCAACCTTTCCAACATTCCAGCTTTCAAAAGCCGTGGTGCTGTTTACATCTGTACTGTCAAACATATAACTCATATCTGTGACGGACCCCGTCTGCCATTCGTGAAGTGCATTCACATCGGAGAGGGAAGAGCAGCCATTAAACAGATTTGTCATTTTAGTGACATTTTCTGTATTCCATCCTGTCAAGGCATTGATGTCAGACAGCGCAGTGCATCCACTGAAAAGATTGCTCATATTAGTAACAGACGAAGTATCCCAGTTGGAAACGCCAGAGATATCAGAGAGGGCAGAACAGCCGTTAAACATAGATTCTATGGTTTTCACACTGGAGGTATTCCAGCCGCTCAGCGCTACGATGCTCTGCAAAGAGCTGCACTGGTTAAACATGCTCACTGCGCTTTCGAGTTTAGACATATCCCAATCTTTAATCGCAGACACATCGGACAGGGAAGAGCAACCGTAGAACATATAGTTGGCATATGTCAAATGCTCGGTATGCCAGCTTTCGAGGCCAGTCAGATTTTCAAGCGCCGAACAGCCATAGAACATGTTATAGGTTCGGGTCACATTGCTGACATTCCAGTTAGACATCGCGGAAATATCGGTCAAAGAAGTGCAGCCTTTGAACATTGCTTCACAAGATTCAAGAGAATCCATTTGCCAATTTTCAAGGCCGTGGAGAGATTTCAGATTTGTACAATAGGCAAATTTATAGTGATTGTTGGGCAAATCACTTTCACCAAACATACCGTTAGCATTCTTTACCTGCTTGACATCCCAATTTGTAAGCGGAGTCAGGTCTTCCAGAGCAGTGCAGCCAGCAAAGATGTCATTCATGCTATTGACATTTGCTGTGTTCAAGTCAGACAATCCTGAAATATCATTCAGCGCAATACAGTACCGAAACGCGCGGCTCATGTCTGCCATCTTATCAGCATCGCCGTTAAAGCCTTTAACACTCGTCAGCTTCGAGCAGTTCTCAAAGATGCTGCTCATACTTACTGCCTGCGTCATGTCAACGCCAGACATATCGGCGGTCACGAGATTCGTGCAGCCCTTGAACATACCTGCAAGGGCATAGGGCTCAGCAATCGGCTTCTGCACTTTCATCGTAACATTTTGGTTGTTACAGATATGCAGCGTCTTGTTATCGTCAAGGTAGATGACTACGGAGTCGTTATCGCGGAGCGTTGTCCAGGCGGCTGTATCCGGCACGCTGTTGTCAAACTGGACAGCTTTGGCCTGTGCGGCCATTTTCTGCACAGCCTTATTCTTGGAATAGTCTTTCAGGTCCGAATAAGTCATAAGCGTTGTGCTGCTGCCATTGCCGCGAATCAGAGGCTTCGGAATCTCTTTCCAGACTGCATACAGAGTTTTATCTTTCGTGATACTAGGAAGGCTAGTGCCAACTGCATAATCAGGTTCAGAAGCATTATGCTTTACGGCATAACCGGTGCAAATATATCCGTCGCGTGTGGGCAAATCCGTTTCGCGAATCTGGAAATCAGTATCCACATAGTACCCTTTTACTTTTTCAAGCTCGATTTTGCTTCGCACAGATTCCGTATCACTCACAGGAGCTTTGGCGTCCTCTGCATTATAGTCAAACAGATAAGTTGGAACCGTATAAACGCTTTCTTTGGATTCTAGCTCGAACTGATAATTCTCAGCCTTGAAACCGTCTGACTTTACAGCGGCTTCTTTCAGGATGTCATCATACAGTGTTTTGCCGCCGTTCTGGAATCGTCCCTCGATGCTTCCCAAGGTATCATCAGCCAGATAATACGCTTCAACCGGCTCTGTCAGTGCTTCCTTACCGTTCTGGTCAGTGTCGCCTGTTTTTGCCGTGTAGAAGTACTTGCTCTGAGCGTTTTCGTCATAGGTCACGCTGCCATCCGATTCGACCTCGATGCCCAGCACAGCCTCTTTGGCTTTGGTCAGAGCGTCTTTATCAACTGTTGGAAAATCGGACAGGTTTGCGAACTCTACATCATGAACAATCGGCGTTCCATAATTCCGAATCACATACGAACCGCGATTGGTCGTCATTTTCTCCTGAATTGAAACCTTGATGGTGAACGGATAAATCTTGTAAGTTACCGGGTCATTGCCCAAGATATTCCATGTCTTTGCAGACTCATCAATCTTTTCAATCTTACCCGTGTAGCTGCCAACATCTTTCGGCGTGGAATCCACCTTGTTGCCTTTACTGTCTCGCCATACCAGACCGTAGCCATCAGGCAAGACGGAATTTCCATCGTCCACTGTGATATCTACAATGCCGTTTGTGATATTCAGACCGTCATAAATCTTGCTGTTATCATTGCCCTTGATTTTAAGGCTAACTGTGACAGACGGGTTCTCGACTGTCAGCGTTCCTTCTTCATAAGTAATCGTATAGTTCTTTGCAGTATAGCCGCTGGGGATGATGCGGTAAGTACCCGCAGGATAGCAGCCATTGCTATCGGTATTCACCGTAGCATTATTGTTGCTTACAGTGAACACTTCACTACCAGTCAAAACAGATACCGTTTCATTGTTTACAAATCCAATTTTAATGGATGTGAAAGTCGGGGCAGTTCCTTCCGTAACGGTCACATCATTTGCCTTGATAGTCAGCGGAGCAGGCTTAATCTTGGCAGTGCCAGTATTTGTATATTCGTGGAATTCATCACCAACAGGTGTCACAATGTAATCACCGACTTCTGTCGGATTCTCAACCACATTGCCCGTTTCCTTGTCTGTAAAGATAAGTTCCGGAACGATGTTCCCATGTGAATCTTTTGCGACAATGGAGATAGCCTTGCCATCATAGATTTTTTCGCCATTGTTGATGGTGGGCCAGCCCATGTTGTTATCTTTATCTTCCGAACCATCTGGAAGCGGTTTGTTCTCGAAGGTCACTTTGTCTTTGATTTTGACAATATCAAAATGGAAGCTGGTATGGCTCACAGTAAAGCCGTTCATGCCAGAGGCATCAACCACAGCTTTGTAATGGCCGAGCAATGTTGCATTGCTATCCGTGACCTTTTTCCATGCGCCTTTATCATTCTGCTGATACAGCGTATAGCTAACATCGGAGCCAAACAGAAAAGCGGTAGGTGCCTGGTTGGTGCCGGTGTATTCGTACTTCACCACGGAATACTCAAGAGCTTCCTTTGTAATTTCAGATTCGGCATCTTTTACAGAAAAGGCTTCATCACCGCCGCGAACTGTATAAGAGCCTTTCGCATCCTTCCAAAGAACACGAGTCTGGAAATCAGGGCCGAGTGTGTATTGTACACTGCTGTCAGATTTATCGGAAACGGCAGTGCCGTACCACATCGGATTGCCCTTGCTTGCGTAGCGAATCGTAGCATTCACCGTCACAGCAACCGTAGGGCAGCTGTAATCAACATGACCGGACATATTCTCTGTAACGGTGTAGGTCTTCTCAATGCTTTCACCAGGCTTCAGCGTAATTCCCGGCAGATACAGGGAAAGAGAACCGTTGCCATTGACAATCACCTTTGTGGCGATGGAGTCCACATTCCAAATCTTGCCGTTCAGAAGATTTTCTGCTGTGCCATCAGTCACATTCTGGTAGGAAAAATCACTGTTCAGCGCAGCCTTGGAATCGGATTCAGCAATGCCAATAACATCCTTATACTGGCTCAAATCCACGCCGTTCTGACCGGTCAAACAGATTTCAGGGTAAAAGACTTCATCCACCGTGCTGGTGTTTTTGAAGGTGGTCTTGAACATCTGATTCTGGTTCATGCTGCCGTCATCGTTTACCGCCAGAGCGTTGCCGCGACTGACCGTGAAGGTCTTGATGTCAGCTTTCGTTGCGCTGCCGTCCTTGATATCAGTATCAAGAGCCGTAAAGACTTCCTTGTCACCATCCTTCACAGTGCTTTGGGATTCACGCCAGACTTCCTCACTCTGAGGCGTTCCCAATGCGGTGGTCTGCCCAATCTCACCCGTCAATTTGGTTGTCCTGATACCCGCGTGGAGGCTTGCAGAGTCGGTAAAATAGGCAAAAGCACCAACCGTACAAGCCACGATTGCAGCTACGACAATCGCCAGCGCAATCAGGATTTTGTTTTTATTCTGCACGAACATTATCAATCCCGTCCTTTCATTGTATTATCGTCGTCGTGAAGAATTTCGGCATCAATATATTCACCATCGTCGTCAAGCGCTTCAACTTCAACGATATCCGCATCTTCCTTGCTCAAAAAGCATTTCGCGCCGTAATAGATAAGCGCAGCAGCGATTGCAAAAGCAATCAGAATCGGAATCCCGTATTTACTGTTGAAGAACTTCACGATTGTGGCAAAACCATTCCATGTGGCGACAACCTTGGCCTGAATATCATTGCGTGTAAGCAAAAAGCTATCCGGTGCATTATTGTTGTCGCCTTGTGTAATAACTGAACCGTCATCGGTAATTTCAATAATTCGGTGTACCACTTCAATCTCTTTTCCAGAGTTTTCCGTGACCGAAAACGCAACGATATCTCCAACCTGAACCTCATCGGGGTTAGTCACTTGTTTCGTTAAACTGATGCTGTTGGTCATAATCGTCGGTTCCATCGACCCGCTGAGTGCATATACCGGTCGATATCCAAAAATGGAAAATGCAGTGCCGGTCACTTTGGACTGCAAAACTCCAAGTGCGACCACCGTACAAAACACAACCGATAAAATCAAGAACAAGTTCGTAAAGAACCCACCCAGTTTCTCAGCAAGCGATTTGCTTTTCTTTGAACCCCTCATTGCGCATTCCTCCCAGTTGATACACTATATATAGTATATAGTCCATGCGTTTACACCGCATCTTGTGTCTAGTATATCGCCGTTTTAATATATTGTCAATATGGTTGACACATTTGTTAGCCATTTATTCATAAAAATCTCTCCTCTACACTTCGCTAAACTGAACTTTAGCGAAACAACATATTCGGCGGTTTCGCTTTATTTTCGCTTCCAGAGAAACCAAGCAGCCCCGGCATTTTTTCACCGAGGCTGCTAATAATTTATAACGACAGGTCCATCTCCTCTTTCGGATTCCCTGTCACAATTTTCATTTGAAGCGCTTCATCAATTTGCTTATCCCTCAAACACTCAAATCCTTCATTTACTTCCTTCTCAGGTTCAGGGCTGCGACATTGCGTATATCCATTCGGATACTTGCATTGTCCGGGAGTATTCGAGAAATCTTCAAGAACCCGTTCAATCGCACTCTCTGCAAAGTCCGCATCCTGTGCGCGAAACACAAACGCCATCGATTCATCTGCTTCCGATGCATAGGTCGTGCCATCATCCAGTGCGTAAGGAATACCGCAGTTTTCGGCAAGGATACCAACATTATAACCAACGGCGGAACTGCAATCGATATAGCGAACTATAAGCTCGTCACCGAGTGCTTTCATCTCGTCCAAAGTCTTCGGGTGCAGCGAGAGCCCTGCTTTCTCCGTACAGTATTCTTCCGTCATCGAAATACGATTTACAAGCGGTGCGATGTAAGTCACATGCCGCTTGCAGAACATAATTTCAATCGGCTGCTCATAGCTCTCCACCTTATTAAAAGGATTCGCCCAGTCTTTTTTGGTTTTTACAAATATACCTTTATACGGTTTCAGCTTCTTAACCGCATAAGGAATACCCGGGTACTTCTCGGCCATCTGCTTTACAAATTCCTGGTAAGTCCCTTCCTTGTGCATCTTCCCTGTCTCGGGGTCCTGCCATTTAGAATAAAGCGTAAGTCTCTGAACGCCATCAGGACCGTAAGCAAGATTCATCAGTGCGGCTTTACTGATTTGCTGGCTGTTCCGATATTTCAGCCATCGCACAGCGCGTACTAAAGGATTGTCCGACCAGAGGAGTCGAGGATTCAACTCATAAGACGCACGCAGATAATCGCGGTTTGGAATCTTGAAAAAGCGCAAAATACGGTTTTTGCTGTACTTTTCCTCGACATTCTTCCATATTCGGCAATAGCGTCGCAGGTCCTTCATTGCCGCTGCTCTGGTTTCTATAATTGCGGTCTGGGATTCCAGCGTTTTGCCGTAATCGTCAAACTGTGCGAGTGCATAGACTCGCAAAAGGTCTCGAAGTTCCTCCGGTCCAATGAATTCCGGAATTTTCGCACCTTCGCCGAACTCGTCAAAGATAGAGCGCAGGGTTGCAATGTTCTCCGCGTATTCCAGAGTTTCGTTCACCAAATTCTGCGCTTTATTGCTTTCATCAAGGCACTCCTTGCCAATAGGGAAAAGCAGATATTTCGTGTTGAGATAATCGGTCTGGGAGAGTTTCATTGTCAAATCCCGGATATCGATATCAGGCGGAATGGGTTCATCACTCATCACAAAATAGATGCCCTCATCACGAGAACCGGAGCCGATGTTCCAAGGAATAAAAGCTCCATAGAACCAATACTTGGAAGCAACGATAGGCAAACGGCACAAATCTTCGTTTGCATACACATCACCAAGAGAACACACCAACGCCATTTATCGTTCACCATCCTCTCTACATTCTCGCTTTTGCTCATTGCGGCACGGCATATCGAATTGAGGCTCTTCTTCCGGCTGTTCTTCTGCAGGAACCGCTTCGTCCTGAACATGCAGTGGGCGCAGATGCATATTCGACGCTCTGAGAAACGCCGCCACATGTTTAACGCCGACATACGCGTCTGATGACCAGGTAGGCGTGAGTTCTTTTACGCCTTGCTGCAGCTGCTTATCGAGCTCTTCCCTCATACAATATCGAACAACATAGCACTCGCCTTTCTCACCGGCTTCCATACGGTCCAGAAGTCCCTGCATGTATTCGGTGATAGAACCGTATTGCGTGATATCATCTTTATCAATTTGGTCCTTCCGAATCAGAATGCAGGCATCCCCATAGTTTTTCAGGTGCTCACGATATTTCTTTGTGATTTCAGTTTGACTTTCAATCGCAAAATCCGGAGCCCCGACTGCTTTTAGGTGCTCGGTATAATTGCGGGAAGCAAGAAACAACCGGATATCTGCGGTCATGTCTCTCCCCGACGCAGACATTGCCGCAACCAAGTCACCGTTTGTAAGACTTCCATACAATTCATCCATCGAATGAATTGACGGGTCTTCCGTATACCCGTTCACAAAGTCAAAGACGGTCGAGCGTTTGCAATCATAGTCACGAATCGGAACGGGACGGTCGATTCTATCAATCTGAACGATGTCATTGTAAGGCCCCGTATAGTAAGTAGCGCACTCTCCCGGCTTGAGTGCTTTTAGCTCTTCCAAGTTTGAGTACTCCATCCTTTTCCCTCCCGATTTTATCGTTCAAAATCCCCGAACGACAGCTGGACCGGCTCACAGTTTGCATAAGAGAACGCATCGCTCAAGCTACGGTCAATCATTTCATCACGAGTCAGCTCTTTCTTCGTTTCAGGCTGTTCCATCTGCTGTTCGATGACTTCTTCATGAAACAGCCCCATCTCCTTCACCTGCTGAATCAGCTCTTCAAACTTTTCATTCAGCGCCTCGCGCTCCTTGCCAACAGGGTATGCACGGATGACATCACCGCCCGGTGCTTTATAAGCAAAGTGCGAAGCATGGGCCGTCAGGTACTGAGATTTAATGCCCTCTTCCTTTAACTTATCTTCTACGAAGCAATCGAACGCCCTTGCGAATTCTTCAGAGATACTTGACCAATAGCCATGACTATTCTTTGCAAATTCGCTGTCAAAAGCCTTGCTGCCTTTATGATAGTCGCTCTCCACGGTCCGCACCTGCATATACTCGGACAGTGGACGGTCCACTGTATTTTTGTACTGATGCAGGAAATTCGTGAGGTCAAATTTCTGCTGCTTGCCGATGACATGTCCCGTGACCTGTTTATGAAAATCGCTTAAAGCTTCAAGCGGCGCATAAGTACGATAGCCATTGCCACGAAAAGAGAAATACTCCCCGCCGACAAGGCCATCGCGGCCCGCAATAAAGTCATTGCAGAGCTTGTCCCACTGCTGCGTCTGTTCCGGTGTCATATTACGAGGTTTAACAGAGTCAATCCAGCGGTCCAGAGATTTCTTGTTCAGCTCGACTGCCTTATTCTTAGCATCCACCGCTTCGTTTTCTGTCATAGAAACCTGCTTGGAGCGCATCAGCCCGACAATTTCAGACATTGCTTTGGGTGCTTTTTCCAACTGTTCTTTGTATTGGCGCTGACCAATCGCCTCCGACAGCATAACGCCCGTAGGCAGGTTTAAGGTCTTGCCTAAATAATCGTCCAGAGCGTGTGCCCATTCATGGGCAGTACACCCGGAACCTTTCATGCGAGTAAGGTTAATTACAGTGCGCTCCGGCTCATAGTGAGCACTAGCAGCTTGTGTGCCTCCCCTGCCGCGAGCACCAAAGGCAATCGCCAGCTGTCCGCCAAGAGAGACATCATGCGGTTCAATATGCAGCACATGCGCCAGGTCACGAAAGCTCTGATACGCCATATCGAGGTTGGTCTGACGCTCTGCATCAGATGTCACCCAGTTACCAAACTCGCCGCCACGAAAGCCGAGGTCATCGAGAAAATTCTTGGCAGCAGCGTGGCCGCCATGCAGGTAGTTCGGCCCTGTGCGCTCCACCTTGTCAAGCTGGTCCAGAGCGAAATTCTTTTTTCGATTACTTTCCTTTGCAGGAGCCTTCGTAATCTCATTTTCCTTTTCCTGCATTGCGACCGCTGCAGCCTCCACGAGCTTTTCTGCAATTTCTCTGGTAGGTATCCCGTTCTGAGTTACACTGCCATTCATTCTATTCAGGACAAGGAAAGTTCCGATTTCATAATCGTCCTGACCTTTATTTTCGGCTCCATGGTCATAGAAATACAGCTTGCTCATCGGAGAGCCAAGCACAATCTTTGTCCCGCCATACCGGTCATCCGGCTCAGCCTTACAGGTTTTCCCGTCCAGCTCTGCCACAATAAGATTCAGCTTGACTTTTTCATAGATTTTGCGTTCCTTCGGGATGGCAAAAAGCTGGTCCTTTGCGGTTTGCCTCATGTATTGCATCGCATAGCGGTCAGGTGTTGCAAGTTTTAGCAGTCGATTGTTCAGACAATGCGCCATCTTCGGCTCCTGCGAAACAGTTGTGCGGGAACCGCCATATCCGCTGTAGTTGTGCGTTTGTTCAGCGACATACCCTTGCCCTAAGATAAAGTCCTTATAGAACGAAGCAATCTCGCTTTCGGTCTTAACCGCCATTACCGCATCACGGAACTTGCTGCACACCTTGACATATGCTGCCTGCGCTTTTCGAATTTCCTCTTTGTCTTCACGCTTGACAGAAAGAATCAGCGGCTTCGGAGGAAAAGCTTTGCGCATTTCATTCTGCCAATACAACACCGTTTGGTCAGCACCCTCATTGCGCAGCTTTACCCAGTCAGGACGAGGCCAGACATAATCCTTGGCGCAGTATTTGTTGCGTTCCACATCAGTGAGAGTATCAAAATTACTGAGCATCAGAGCTGTATTGGACCACAAATCCTTCTTTGCGCCGCCAATCTTTTCTCCAAAGTCTTGGATTTTGCCTGCCATGATGTACACCTCCTATCGAAAATTTCAAAAAGAGGCAGTTATATTGCAAACTGCCTGCTTAATAGTTACTGGCTATAATCAGAATCGATAGCATCTACCGACGAGAAGACATTGCTAGTATCGCTGACGACCTTGGGCAGCTCACCGTTCCACTTGGAAAGCATGTCCTGCTTCAGGGTATTTTCTGTGACAGAGTTGCTCAGAATCTTGTTGGCTTCTGCCTTACCTTCTGCCTCAATCTTTGCAGCATCAGCTTTGCCCTGCGCAGTGGTACGGGCAACCTCAGCGTCAGCTGCAGCCTTGGCAACATTGGTCTGATTTTCGATTGCCTGCTGTTCCTGCTTCTGCTGTGCGGCGTTCTTGTCAGCAATTACCTGATTATAGTCATTCGAGAAATCCATCTGGTTAATGACTACCAAAGAGATAGTCACCGTGTCCGCGCCGTATTTCTCATCTACCAACTGCTGGAGCTTTTCCTGCGTGGCAGGCTCGATTTTATCACGCTTGGTAGCCTCAGACGGGCCGAGCGTGGAAGCGGCTTGCTTGAAAGCAGAGTCAAACATTACCTCATTGATGATGTTGTCGATGCCGGAAAAGTTCGTGTACAGGTACGCGGACTTTTCGGGATTCAGACGGTAGGAAACAACCGCGTTCTGGGCGTAAACCTGAACCTGGTCCTTCGTTTCGCCCCAGACCTGATTGCTGGCAAAATCCTTGTCCTGCTGCTTGTTGTTGATGAGGTTCACCTTCTGGATATATGGCAGTTTGAGGTTCAGACCGTTCGACACGGTCTCGCTGGAAATCTGCCCGAAGGTCGTGCGCACTCCCGTATAGCCGGTAGGAACGATACTAACGCAGTTGATTGCCGTGACCAGCACAATCGCCACCGCTATGGTTTTAGCCCTTAGAAATCGGAAATTCATCGCCTGTTCTCCTTATTTTGCAACAACTATTAGCCGGAGCAAGTGCTCCGTTGCCTGCCGCCCACCACGCAGCGGTTGTTGTCTTTGGGCAGCTCCCGCAGATAATACTGCGGGGAAGAGTTTAGATTTCGAGTTCATCACAATTACGGTCTTTATCAAGTCCGGTACTGTCGATACCCAACGCCTTGTCAATTTCTTCGTTACGGACATACTCGGTCACGGAATCTTCAACGGCATCGTAAACGAGGTTTGCAAGATTGTCCGAAATAGCCAGGTCACGAGGGTCTTGGAGAGATTCACCGGACAATGCCAACTGCCTGACTTCACCATCCCGGTCTGCCGTAAAACGCAAGGTTTCATCATCAACCCGCATCTTACCAATCAGGTCGCCGACATCGCCTTCGTTCTTATGTACATCAAAGACATCGATATCTTCGGAATCGAGCTCGGCAGATTCATAATTCAGATGGGCAAGGCGACCATCCGGTTCAGTATGCTGGTAAGCATCAGCTTTCTCAGTCGCTTCTTTGAAAATAGAATCAAGTGCGGCAACAATAGCTTTGCCTTCCGCAGCATCGCCAAAGCTGACCTCAATGTTGCCGCCGCGCTGCCCACTGATTTCAAGTTCATCGCCACGGGCAATCTCAATGGCCGGGATGCCGCCATTTTCTTTGAAAGCAACATCATACTGCTTGCCGTCAAAGTTCATCTTGCCGCTCGTAGTGAGGATGTCAGCTTCGGGGTCGTATTCACACTTATCGAACTTGACTTCAATGTCAGTAACGAGTTCCTGCTGCCGCAAGTGCTGTACTACTTTCATAGCATCAGACAGTTGCTGAAACATTTGAATTGCAACTTTAGCGTCGGCTGCGATTTCTTCGTTCCGCTCTGGAATGCCCTTTACGCCATTGTTGCGGAAGCCAACCCACTCACGGTACAAATCTTTTTCGCTTTTATATGAGACCTCTTCAATAATATCTTCTGCAATAGTGTCCTTATGGAGATTGAAGAGATAGATATTTTCTCCATTGGGCAAGTGATTTTGGTAGAACACTTCACCATTATTGAATTCTTTTAGAGGTTCCCAGCCAAGGGACTTTACGACCTCCTCAACGGATTTTCCTCTGATTTCATCCACGGGCACCGGTTCGATACCGCATTGAGTGCTATCGTTCATTGTAAACACCTACCTTTTATATATAGCGCCATCAGCTACCGGACTTTTCCGGCATTGCCCGTCCCCTGCTAACCGTGGAAGCTGCGCTTTCGAGGGAACTCCTGCCACAAAGGGCAGGATATAAGGTTAAGTGGGAAATGTTACCGTTCGGGTTCGTCTGCAGAGCGCTCATCGGCATCGTGCTCCGTGCCGCCCAGAGCCTTGTCGATTTCTTCTTGACGCTCGAACTCATCAATACCACGGCCAACTTCTGTGATGACTTTTGCCATCATACTGTCCGTGAAACCAAAGGTTCGAGGGTCTTCCATCGACTCACCGAGCAGCGCAATCTGAGTCAGATGTACCTCGCCATCATCGCGGTTGGCGGTGAAGCGGAGCATCTCAGATTCCACACGCAGTTTACCGTAGAACTCTCCGATGTCACCCTGATTGCGCTTGATATCGGTAGCATCAATATCATAGTTTTCAATTTCCGGCTCTGCGTAGTTGAGGATTGCAATGCGAGCATCGTGGTTGTTCTGCTGGAACTCCTTGACCATTTCCTCGATTGCATTGTGAACTTCATCGGGATTCTTGAGGAACTGCTGCGCTGCAGGGTGAGAAAGCCCTTCGCCAGACACAGACGGGAAGTTTTTGTTGTGGCCGAAAATTTCAAAGTCTTTGGACTGGACGCTGAGATAATAGCGGCCGTCCTTCTCTTCGAATTCAAAAGTAGAGAGCTCACCATTGAAACTCATCTTGCCGGTAGTAATCAGCGAATCGCTGTCCTTGTCGTAGTGGGTTTCGTTGCAAACAATGTTAAACTTGCTCATATTGCTCACCTGTTATCTGTTCTGCACCGTCAGCCGGTCTATCTGACCGTTGCCCGCTCTCCGTCTCGTGGCGACTGCTGTTGTGGGAGAGCTCGCCCGCCGCGCGGCGGGCTCATTTTATTCTTTGGAGGGTTGCTCAATCCCTTTGAGCTCCATGCAGCTTTCTGCTGCTTCAGCGTTGATTTCCTTATCGAGCTGAACGGAACCTTCCAGTTTCGAAATCATGTCGTTGATTTTGCCGGTTTCAACTTGAGCGTGAGCATCAAAAATCTGGTTTTGCAAGTCCCGCTGCATAAGTACAACTACCTGCTCGGCGTTGCCGATAAGACTCTCAATGCTCTTTGTCGCCTCGTCTCTATGTGCCTTATAGCTTTTGCGCACCTTTTTCGAGATTTCGACAGTCTTCTCGTTGCCAGACATGTCTCCCTGCTTGCCTTCAATTTCGGCAATGCGAGCCACATAATCACATTGGCGGTTAAATTCCTTCTTGATGATTTCCATCGCCTTTTTATAGTTGCCTGTCTCTTTGCCAAGGTTTCGAAGCTCTGCATCGTAGTCCTCGAATTGTTTCGCAAGGCCGCACATCTTGGTTTGATACGGAGCAACCGCTTTGGCTTTCACAACAGCTTTTACGATAGGCTTGACGGCATTGGCAGCACTCAGCGATGCTCCGTTTTCTGTTTCAGAATTCTGATTGGTTCCTTCTGCATCACTGCTCTCATTCCTTGTTTGGTCAAATACATGGCAGATAGCAAGGACAGCAGCAATTACCCATCCACAACTCAAAAGCGAACCCAAAATCGGGTATTTTTCGAAAATTGCGGCGAACAGTCGTAATGCTCCGAGACTTGTACCCGCCAACCAAATGACACTAAGCCAGCGTACCAGCCAATTGATAGTCCTCTTATCATCGCGTTCCATAATCGTCTTCCTCCGTATGTCAGACCATTGCGTATCCCAATAGCAGCTATTAGCCGGTCTGACTGTTGAGACCGTTGTCCGCTCCTCGTCTCGTGGCGACTACTGCTGTGAGGAGCTGCCAGCCGAAGCTGGCGCAATTTATCGTTCTGGCTCGTCCTGAATGTGGACAGGGCCGGGCTTTCCAATACCAAGTGCTTCGTCAATGGCGAGATTCCGTTCATACTCCCGCACGGCATCTTTTGCTGCATCCATGATAAGACCTGCATCTTCCTTAAAGCGTCGAGTTTCGTATCGATATTCACCGCCATAAGAATCCGCAATTTTACCTGGATAAATATGAACATAGAGGCTGTCCTGCTGCGAATATGCCTTCTGCATTTCCGCAGTGTCCCGAATCGTCGCGCTGAATTCCTTTCCCTCGTCAGCCGACAGCATCATACTGTACTCTGAACCGTTGCAGGTTAAAACACCGCTGTATGACGGATGCTCGCCGCCGTATTTCTTCTTAATCTCAAAACTATACTCATTCATAACTCTTACCTCTCTTCTTCCCAATTCAGGGAGTTGCCACTATATCTTGTTCTGGAAAGCTCTCTATCAACGGCCTGCCCTCGGTCGTCAATATACTTTCCGTGTGCAAAGTCGCCATGCTTTACGAGCCAACCATGGATTTTGGCAATGTTGCCATTATCCTCTTCCAGCAGCGTGGTGCTTTTGCCACTCAGCGTTTTGATGGTTACATCGTTTCCCGCTCTGACGCTGTCATAAATGGCATTTTGCAGAGTGTTGCGTTGTCCCTCAGTCAAATGACGGTTTTCATTTACGACAATCTGCAAGGCATCAGGCGGCCCATAGATTTGGGCGAAACCTCCTGCAATCAGCGTTGCCTGTGCATAGCGCAGAGACCACGGGTCTGCGATGCTGTTGAGCCCATCCTCGATGGCAGTGCCATTCGGAGAGACATATTTCGAATTTTCGAAGGTCATCGTCCTGGCCTCCTTTCCTGGAACGAAAGTGGCTTCTTCTACACATTCATCGGGCAGAGCGTCAAGAACATCCTCGATACTGTCACTCTGATGGTCCGACAAAGCCGTATCTTCGCTGAAGGTCGTTACTTGCCACCTGCTTTCACGAAGACTCGGCGTCACGATGTAGTCCAAACCATTCGAACATCGAAACTGTGCGCACTGCGCCCGCGAGAGCACTCCACCGATTTCCGCCTTGTGCATCGCTTCCTGGTAGTCGTACAAGTCCTCTTCCTTAAAAGGGTCAGCCGTAACCTTGTTTCGAATCTTTCTGGTTTGTTCTTCCATTTTTTATTTCCCTATTTTGCGTCTTTTGTTAGTCGCTGCCCTGCAAATTTAAGCCGGGAAAATTTCCTCCGGCCAAGCGGTCCCCACCGCATCGGTAACATTAAGCTGCGGAGAGTGCGGTTCAATCATCTTGACGCTAACAAAGCGGCCCTCGGGATGCACAAAAGCAACTTTAACGAGATGCTTGCACTTCTGACTTGCGTTTGCAAAGCCTGTATCAGCCACCGTCAGCCACGCAGGAATCGGATGCACCCACATCACCTTATCACCGGGCTGCAGCTTGAGAATATTTTCCGTCGTCATAATTTCTTCCTCCTATCGCAAACCAAACATCCGGTTAAGCCGGGATGAAATAGCAGAAACGGTCATGGGTCCAATCGGAGCCAAGGCAGGTATAGAGTACAAGAGACGAACCACTGATAGGCGTACCGTCGTCATAAGTGAATCCATAACCCGTGTTGATTCCGGTGAAATTATCCGTGCAGATGTAGGTGGTGACACTCGAACCGTTATCGAAATAAGCGAGGGTGCTACCAGGTACGCAATACTGCAGAGCGGACCAGCCCTGATTCTGGTGGTCGCCCATCACCGGATACCCCAGCCAATCGAAGTAGCACGCGGAATCCACTGCGTCTGCGGTTGCCTGGCTGTCACTGTTAAAAACAGCCACATCGATGCCAACATCCGGGATAGACAGCCGCCCCATCATGCCGGGACGAGATGCCATCTGAGAAGCAACATCAACGCTTACCGGTGCAGCAGGTGCGCTGCTTTCCTGCTGAGGCTCGGGTTCAACGACAGCCTCTTCTTCCACCGCCGGTTCCGGGTCGGGCTCCTGCTCCGCCTGAGTTTCAGGCTCTGCTTCTGCAGCTTCTTCTGAAACCGCCACAGACTCGCTCTCTGCCGGCTCTTCGTCTGCCGCTTCGGATGCCGCCATCTCTTCGCTTTCGGTCGCTTCACCCTCTTCGGAAGCATCAACATCCTGGCTTTCACTTTCATCGCCAGCATCAGCTTCCACAGCGTTGGTTTCTTCAACTGCGATTTCGGGAGTAGCAACTTCCGGGGTGCTCACTTCTTCAGTTACCATCGTCGGTTCGGAATTCGCCACTTCATGAGTGCTCTTTGCTGCACACACGGCACCAATGCCGATAATTGCGCAAGCAGAAACAGCAACTACCACAGCTACAGGTTTACTAATCTTTTTCATGTCTTTTCCTCCGCACTATTTTGCGTCTTTTGTTAGTCAGTTGGCCTAAAAAATAAATCCCACTTGCTTACCTCTCTTACTGTTTTAAGTATACCACTTTCTAACGATTGTGTCAACGCTTTGTATGTATTATTTCAATATTTTTTATGCACCTTTCTTATAATTTTATTGCGCTATGATGTCATATTTTGCAACAGTCGTACCGCATTCTCCTGTTCAACTTCGGGTGTCATTTGGCGTAAATGCAAAAGAAAAAAGCGCAAGCAGCTAAGTGCTCACGCTTCTGTTTGAAAGTATTAGGCGTTGTCGGTAGGCGTTTCGGCAACTTCCGGTTCAGGCTCAATGTCGGACACTGCAACTTCAGCAGCTTCTTCGTTTTCCTCTTCCTGGGGTTCAGCTTCTTCCTCCTCGTCCTCATTCGTGCAGTAGGCGTTCAGGTTCTCGTCTGCCACTGCAAATCGAATCACTCGGGGTTCACCGGTAGCATCTGCCGGAGAAAGAGTCCACATCAAGGGGTTTGCAGCGACAATATAGTATTTCCCTGCGAAATCATTCGGAACCACGACCAGACGCAACAGAGGAATATTGAGGCCGTCATCGTCCATACTCTGTTCGGCTTTGCTGAAATTTTCCAACGCATTGTAGGCAGTGCGGAGCTCTGCATCGAACTTGGACGGGAAGGTCAGGGTAATCAGCGATGTCTCCGCGTGACGGAAAATGTTCACAGTCGGGTTCAGCATCGGAATCTCATGCACCGGGGTAGGCGCGGTGCCCCCATCATGCAAAATGTCCATATACAGTACGCAAGACGCGTTCGGCATACCGAGCTCATCATTAAAGCCCGATGCGGATACAATCAAGTTTTTCAGAGACAGGGCTTCTTTTTCGTTTTCCATAGTGTTCCTCCTTTATCGTTCATCATAATTGTTTCTTGTAGGTTGAAGGCGATTCTGTCTTTGGGGCTGGTGCGTTCTCTGATGATTGTGCTGCTGCCCACTGCGAGAAGTATTATACCGGCTTCGATTTTCCCGTTCGCGTTCAATGTCACCGTCAATCTTCTCAATGCGATAATCTACTCTACCGAGTACCTGGCGGTCGTTCACCACCGCCATTCTGTCTTTATCTTTACCCCGAATGTAGAGCATTTGGACGGGTGCTCCCGTCCGATTCTTATAGGCCCTTTGCTGCGCTGTCAATCTGATTGCAGCCTCATCGCCAGCGCCATGGGCCGCGAAAGCGCATCCTTTTACCTGGATACCCAGCAAGGCGCGGCCACGATACTGCAGCTCGTAATCAACGCCTTCTGCCACATCAGTTCGTTTGCCCGCTCTCGTGAAAGTCACGCCTTTTTCGGAAAGCTGCTCAGCGAGGAACTTTTCTGCGGCAAGTTCCCGTTCCAGACCGACAAGCGTGCGGTCGAACAGCTGGTTGACATATAGATTGACAATTTGCTCATATGTAACCTGACCGGCTTTCAGTGTCAGACCGTTCCCCGCTTCAATCCTTGCGTACATCTCTCGCATCTGCCTTACGATATCCGCCTGCGTTTTTGGAGCTCTCACCGTGATATTGTCACGGAGCTGATTTGGATAGCACTTGTATTTATGTACAAGGTACTCTCTTGCCTTTCGGCTTCCGTATTCCAAAGTATGCAAGTCATCATCGCGTTCTTTGGCAAGTTTTCCGGTGAAATAGTACTTGAATAGATTTTCGGCAGTCAGTTCAATACCATCATCGGCCATCTTTCTGGCAATGTCGTTCAAGGCTCCGATATTGGTAATTCTCCCACATCGCCCTCGTGACCACTCATCCATCATAGCAACAGCGTTTTCGCCGCTTGATTTTCGGAAAAAAAGGTCCCGCTCTTCCTTGGGCCAGACCTTTTGCGCATCAATACTATTGAGTGAAAACTCCGGTTCGCGTCTTGGAACAATCAATTAACATCAGCCTCCTTCACAGCAAACACTACGCAGCGCTCACTTGTCCGTTTTGCCTTCCGACAGGTACTGAGGATAATGACCTCATCATCAGCTGTCGGAGCGTCAACCCATGTTTCAAACAAGCTCTCGGCTTTTGCTTCTTGCAGCCATGCCTCGTACTCATCATCCGAAGAGAAACCGTTCTGGAGATAATTCCAGCAAGGCAATCCTTCATCCAAAGCCGTGCAGTCGTACCGGACCACAGAGAAGATTCTGTACGGTTGAACTTCGCCACCTACCTTGCCATACCAGATGACGGGGTGACGACTCTCGTATTCCTGGTCCTCATATTTCACAAGCGGCGAAAACATCGTCTGCGCATCGCTTCCAAAATTATGACCATGAATGGAAAAAGCCTTGCAGGTATTGAGGTCGTAGTCTCCCGGAATATAAGGAACGCCATATTGAGAAGCGCCGCCTCGGATATCGTGACGCAGGTAGAAATCCCTGTCCCCTGCTCTGTACAGAACCGGATACGAGATAATATCCTTGGCATCATCGGCATCCGCATAAACCCAGCCAGCGACTTCATCGTTCACAGCCAGCAGGCTCTCCCAGTCAATCGTGACCGGTGCATCCGTTTGCTTGATTTGGATGTCACTGCTCTTCTGCTCTGCTGCTGCGACATATCCCCTATACAAGCTCTCGTTCTCTTCATCGTGAGCAGACCCTATATAAAGCAATGCGGCGCAGGCCATGACACCCGCGCCGAGCAATACAAGAGCAGCTTTCAAAATGCTCGTCTTATTCATGTGTCTTCCTCCGGGTGTAGTTGCGCGTCCGGAAGGAATCGAACCAACTGCTTCTGCACCTGCTACTGCGGATACGGCCACCGTGGCCTCGGACGCATAGTTTTTTTTGAAGATGTCAGCCGACTTTTTGTCGTTGCCCGCTTCCCACCACGCGGAGGTCATCTTCTTGGGAAGCATCGCAATGGAGCTTTGCGCTCCACTGCGGATATGGCTGAATTAGCCGCCGATGGTCTTGCCGTGCTCGTCAGTCTTGACCTTTTCCTGAGCAATCTCAACGGTATTTTTGCCTGCGTTGGTTGCAACGGTATGGTCTTCCTTACTGACATTCAGAGTAGCGTCGCCAGTAGAAGTGTTGGCATACTGGACAGCAGAAATCGTAGAGCCAATGGAAACATCAGCGCCCTGCCACTCGTTGCCAGCGTCCTCGTCGAAGTACAGCGTGTACTTGCGTTCGGAGGAAGTCTTGTCATTGTTGCCGGTAATCTTCTCTGCGTTGCTGCCCGTGCCGTCCAAACTGACTTCGTCACCCTGGTAGACCAGAACGATGCTCTTGCCATCCTTGCTCAGATAAGCATCCTGCATGGTCAGGCCGGTATCGGGGAATTCGACGGTGGTCTTGTAATCTGCTGCTGCAGGGTCGGTGTTGGTCGTAACCTCGCCATTGACGCCTTTCTTGCCTTCAACCAGATGAATCGCAGAACCGCCATCGAAGCTGCCAGCTTTCAAAGCTTCAAACATCTTGGAGACAGTGGTTTCCTGGTCGGTCGTCACAGCCTCATTGGGCGTAACGATGACAGTCAAAGTGTCGTTGGTACGCATAGCCTTGTTCTCGGCGTTGTTGATGGAGTACGAAATGGTCCGGACATCGCCAGGATTCAAATTCTGGACTGCATCCACAAACTCGGTGTTCTCCAGCTGTTTGGTGAAATCGCCATCAGTCAGGTTAGTCCCGGTAACTTCAACGGCCAGCTTACCGGCAGTGGTCTTGCCAGAGACATCAGCATGGTCGGTGAACAGCATGGAAACGCCACCCAAAGCCATAACGCCTGCTGCCGCCAGGGCAACGGCACCGGTAATCTTCTTCTTGTTTGCATTCTGCATAGCAGTGACCTTCTTTCTGATTTTTGAAATGGGTTTACTCCCACATATATAAAGAAAGCAACTATTAGCCGACCATGAGGCCGTTGTCCGCCATCGCCACGGGGAGGCTGTTGCTGATGGCATTACGCCGGAAACCCGGCGCGTAATTTTCACTTTTGCTTTTCAGCCTGCTTCCGTTCCAGTTCAGCTCGTTTTTTCTCGGCCTCAGCAATCAGCTCGGCCAATGGTTTCCGCTCAAGCATTTTTTCTTTTCCCCTCTTTCTTCTCGCTGCGTTTAGATTTCAGTTGAACACCGCCAACAACTACAAAGGCAATCGCAAGGCCCACCCGCATAGCTTTTACTGCGGAGTTATGATAGATGTCATCGACGCCAGACTGAATAGAAGAACTGACTTTGGATGGAACTGTAATGACTACCGTTTGCTTTGGCTGGGGAGTTCCGCTCGGCTGGTTATTGGTCCCGGAGCTTGGCGCATTTTTCATCGTCACTTCAAACACCCAATTTGTATCAAGAACGCCCCCCTGCGCCTCATTGCCAACTGTGGCAGGCAATGTCACGGCCATATTCATCTCAGCTTTTTCACCGTTCGGAATCGAAACCTGTGTATTCTGCAACTGCTGAGCGTTGCTCATTGTGCCATCATACAGATTGGCATTGCCCTGCGTCACCTTAACGGTCAGATAGTTGTAAAGGTCAGGATTCGTTTTATCTTTCAGTGCGTCCTCAACCCGTACCAGGCGAACCTTGATATCAGAACCAGAGGTGTTGGAAATCACCGCCTTCGTGGTAATCACATCACCGGGCACGATTTCACTTTCTGCGAAAAGGTTTCCTTCTGCCTTGAGATTCAGCTTTTTGTCGTTGGCGTTCCAGCTTGCCGTGAGAGCCGTGCCAGCACTCTTATATTCCTGTGCAAACGCAACACTCGCCATCGAGCACATTGTCATCGCAGCGGCGATAAGCAACGCTGCAATTTTTTTTACCCCGTGCTTTACCATCGTTCTTCATTCCTTCCTAAGTCAACACTTTTGACACAATAGTTAGTTTTATTCCGTATTTTTTATGCCGCCATGTTCTAGCGGCTCTCTAATTCCATTATATCATATCTAACCGTTATGTCAATACTATTGACTATATAATATATATCGGCTGCGTGAGAATTTTTCGATTGCAGCGGTCCTCATAAATTTGCCGTACCTTAGCATCGTCAAACATATCGAGCTTCTCACACAGATTATTTGCAGCCTCAATCAGCACCGGTACTTCCGTGTGCTTCACGAGTTCTCGAAGCTGTTCCATCAGCCGCTCTTTATTGTTGCTGGTCATCAGCTGGTTCAAAAGACAGACTTCATCAAAGTCAAAGCTTACCGGCTGGTTCGCTGCATAGCGCAGCCGAGTCATTGCGCGGCGGCTTGTCCAGTAGATTTGATTCAGCAGTTCCAGATACTGTTCGGGATTCTTACCCTCTGCGCCATTCCAGGCGGCAAAGAAGAGAATATCGTTGCTGGGCTCAATCGCGTTGATACGCAACAATACGCTTGCCGCACACTCTGCCACGAGGCCCACATAGAGCTTGTCGGTATCGGGCAGTCTCCGTTCTGCCTCGAATCGTGTCAGTCCACAGATTGCTGCTTCCGCAATAAGGCTCTTGTTTTCAGTCGCAAGTTCCAGGGTATTCTTCTCTGCGTTGTAGTAAGCGAGTTTTCCCGTCTCGCTGACCGTGGCAATATCACAATCCATCAGAGAACGAAATCCCGTGACGATATCGTCAGGAGTAAGCGGGTACTGGTCCTTGACATCTTCAGAGTCATCATCGGGAACGGTCTGGGAGATATCATAGAGATGGACCGGCGCATAACCGATACAGGTTGTTGCGAATTCTACACTTTTGTTAGACACCGCATTCTGCTCTGCATCTTCAGTGATATAGGCATCCTTGCCCACACCAACGGTAGGCTTGAGCAACACCACTGGTTTCACATCACGCGGGAGAGTGCGGCGATACCATTCCGTCCATGCTTTATACCCTCCTACCGCCGTGGCATTTGGCATCTGCATACGGAGCAGCAGCACATTGTCGGGCGACAGTGAAGGATGCGCGGCCATCGCTTTGAGAGTTTCCTTCAAAGCTGCTGTATCTTTGCATCCCGCCACTGCTTCCGTCAAAAGTGTCTCTTTCCAACCCACCATACATTTCAGCCTCCGTCTTTCCGTCTAAAAACACCTGCCTCATGCAGGATTCCATACGCCCTACCAGACGAAATACCGTAATGCCGTGCAATAGCTGCGACCGACATATCGGGATTCCGGATTGCCATTTCAATCATCTGCTTGTTCCGTTTCGCAAGCCGTGCCTGGCGGGCCTTGGCGACAGCCCTTGCCTGCTTGATGCCATCAACCTGATTTGCGAGGATAACATAAATACGGGCTCTACTCAAATTCTGCCCTTTGGCAATTTGCCTTACGGGAATTCCAGCGTTGTACTGTGCCGCAATATTCTTGTTGCGCTCGGTATAGCAGCTAACCGTGCGCCGTTCATAGCGCTTATAGTCCGGATACTTCCGCAGAATAACATATGTCCGCGTCAGCGACAGATGATGTGCATCTGCGATGTCCTTGGGGGCCATTCCGTTCCGGTAATCGTTAATGATGTCATTGTCTCGCTCCATCTACCCATTTTTCATTATATTTTCTCCTTTTCTGAAGTCTAAAAGTTGCCTTTCCTCATAATTGCTTATACCAGATTATTTGCGGCGCTTCTTGCCGCGCTTCTCCTTTTCGAGCTCTGCCTTGGCACGAGCAATTCTGCGTTCGTTATCACGCTGGATTTTTTCGTACTGCTTGCGTTCCTTGGTGGTCAATTCTCTCGGGTGCTCTGTATCGCCGGTATCAGAGACATTCGGGGTCTTGACGGTCGCTGTCCGGAAATATTCCTGACGGACCTTGATTTGCTCGTCGTACAGTTTCTTCTGTTCACTCATCCAGACATCGTAGGCTTTTTGCCGCTTGAGCTGGTCCTCAAAGCTACCGTCTGTGTTGTGTGCGTATTCCATTGGCTCAATGCCGCAGGGATACTCAGCTTCGGTATAGGCAGTGATAGGCGGAGCGCCTGCCATCATGTCTCGGATAGCCTGATTTTCTGCGTCCTCAGCAGAAAGTTTATCCTCGATTTTTTTTCGAGCTTTCTTTTTTCTGTTGGCTCTTACTGCCAAGCAAACAGCCACAACGGACAGTACTACTGCTGCCAAAATAAGCAGCAACAGCCAAATCTCAATATAGATACTGCGGTCAGGAAACTCAAAATAGATTCGACTTGTCATGAATCCCGCCACAGATGAAGTGTCTAATTCCACTCGTTTTCATCTCCTTTACAATCCAGCAAACTCCCGCATCACATCAGAGAGCATCGCAGCATCCTCTGTCCCAACTCCATAGTCAGGCTCTGAGGGCTGCACCTTTTCCAGACCAGCACTCGGAGCAGCTTCCGGCATCTGGTCGGGCTTTTCCGTTCTGCGTGTTGCCATTTCATCAGGGTTTGCGGCTTTCGGCTTTGCGTGGCGCACTGTCCTTTTCCCGGTTGAAGGCTGACCTGTGAGGAGAATTGCAAGCTCTTCCTCGGTCATGTCCTTGCCGCCCAGATAAGTGTAGATTGCCCGCGCTACCAAATCGCCCTTGTGCATCCTCGGTGCTCTGCGGAGCATTTCCGCTGCATACCGCTGGATGTCTTTGCTTTCTCTAAGACCAATCGTGTATTTCACAGGCGTTCACCGCCCATCAAATCTCATTTGGATGCGAAGCCTTGTACAAGATTTCGTAGCCCTTGCAGTTGGCCGCGAGGTCATCCACCACAATAGCCGAACTTCCAATTCGGGGGTTTCCAAGAATTCGTTCTTTCAGTAGTACCGCGCCACCGCCGCAGAATACCGGACGCACCGTGCGCAAATCGATATCGCGTTCCCGAAGTTCCGAAACGATTTCAGTAACATAGTCATCAGCTTTCGCACGAATCAGATTTTTTACATCTGCCGGAAGCTCACTCTGCTTGCCCATCAGCACTGTATCAATGCTGTCTTCAGTGAGTAGCAGGTCCCAGCCAGCGCTGACTTTGCTCTTGATGGAGTTGTACATCTTCGTCACGCCCAGCTCCAAAGAATCGCAAGCACTGACTACCGGACGACCGCTGTGAACCGGAAGATAATCAACGGTGAATCCGCCAATATCGATAACGCAGGCATCCGATGCACCTTTAATCTGGCTGTAAACAGTCATCATCGCACCGAGGCCCTGCACAAAAACGAAGGCATCATCAATCCGAATTCGAAATGGCTGACCATCAAGTTCAAACTCAATCGGACCACGGTTGAGGAAATACTGTCGAAAAGCCTTGTGCATCATGCCGTAGTGGGCGGGCGGCAATCCGATAAGCAGCGTCACCGGGATGGTTTCCCATGCCCCGACATGCATTCCACTTGCACGAATTTCCTTGGCAATGCCGAAAAGCGTCAAGATAAATGCAGTTTCATCTTTTGTCTTGTCCCGCTGGTAGCCCTTGCGTTTGTCGCTCAGGATATAATACTTGCCTTTGTAGTGCAGAATATCGCTGCCAAAACCCGGGCGTGTGGGGCTTTCCACGATACCCGAGACAAACACTGCGTTTTTGGTCTTGGTCTGTTTATTGCCATTGTCGATACTAATGACCATGGTGGTTGTTTCTCCTCTCTATTTATTCCACTATATTGACATTGTTGTTAGTGCTCGTTTGAAGAAAAGAAGCTGGGATGAAAACAGGAAAATAGCCATTCCAGCTATTATCATTATATCGCTCTTTTATATGTTTGTCAATGTTTTTCGCACTGTTTTGCGGCATTTGTTTGTCGCAGAAGCAGCAAAAAGCATTGCGCATATTCTCACCGGTATCCCGTCCCGTAATCAGTGCAGCGGTTGCTGTTTTCAGGTCGATTTCCACCGCAGGTTTCTTCCAGACCGGGTGCCTTTTGAGCTTCTTTACGGCATCACTGCCAGACAGTGCAGAGGCATCAAGCATGTAAAACTTCCGATTCATCATATCAATGCCGAGGAGAATTGCGTTTTCCTTTACAAGGTGGCTGAACTTTTCATCGCGCAGGTGCATCTTCCCTGTTCTGGCCCAGAACTCCGTGCCATCGCATACAAGCTCAACCTTACGAGGACCATACTTGCCATAGCTGACGGTCATGTCCGCCGTGCCCTCTACTCTGCCACAAGGAAGAATTTCTCTGCAGCAGTCAGCTCCACTGAGAGTCACCTTGCAGCCTGCTTCTTCGAGACGCAGCACAATGAAGTTTTCGACAGTCCAGGTGGCAACAATATCCATGCCGTACTCGTCCTCAGTCCGGCTGTCACGCTGGTGTTTGCAGGAAGCAAGGTTCGCGTACTCTTTCGGATACTGTTCCCTATACGGCACTGTGCGGCTTTTGTCCACGAGTGCCACTGCGCTGCTTCCGTAGCCAAACTGCCGCGCAATATCCGCAACAGACTTACCATAGACTCTCTCATACTGCTCATTGAGATAATCATACATACGCTGCATAGCCTTTTCGGACTTCCAACTTTTCACGGGTTGCCCTGTTACTCAGTATGGATTTCTGCTTCATAGAGCGAGCTTACCGCAGGCCGCAGCCCTTGATAGAGGTTCGCTCTCCACAGACTTTAAGATTCGGTCGTCCTGACCGTACTGTTCGCCTGTGGTTATGAGGCGGCTGGCGTAGCCAGCATGTCCATTCCTTTCGTTAGAATATTTTCTGCTGCATTTTTATCCCTATCGTGTGATGTATTACACTTCGGGCAAACCCAATGCCGAACATTGAGGTTTTTCACCTCTTTGTTTTGGTAGCCGCAGCAAGAACAGGTCTGGCTGCTTGGATAGAAGGTTGGTACTTTCACAACCACTCTTCCTGCCCAACTGGATTTATAATCAAGTTGTCGGAAGAACTCTCCCCAAGAAACATCGGAAATACTTTTAGCAAGATTATGATTACGAACCATACCTTTTACATTGAGGTCTTCTACACAGATGATTTGGTTTTCTTTCACCAGTGTAGATGACAACTTGTGTAGGGTATCTTTTCGTTTGTTGGTTATTTTTTCATGGCAGCGAGCCACTTTGATGCGTTGCTTTCCCCAGTTGGCAGAACCTTTCTTTTTGCGAGACAGCTTTTTCTGCTCGCGCTTTAATCTAGCCTCAGCTTTCTGAAGATACTTATGATTTGGATATTCCCTTCCATTGCTGTCAACAGCAAAAGATTTGATGCCAACATCTAAACCGATGGCTGTATCTTTGATGGGAAGCGGTGTAATTTCTACTTCGCAAAGAATACTTACATAGTATTTTCCGCTTGCGGAGCGACGGATTGTTGCCTTACAGATACATCCTTCAATGTCGCGGCTCTTCCGATAACGCACCCTCCCAAGTGTCGGAAGCTGAATGTACTTATCGTCAACTTTAATGCTTTTTGCTTTAGTTGTTGTATAGCTTTCTTCTCCCCGTTTTCGTTTGAATTGAGGGAATCCTTCACCGCCTTCAAAAAAGCCTTTATAGGCATTATCTAATTGACGGCAGCTATATTTGAGGGCTTGACTATCCACTTCAGCAAGCCAAGGAAGATATGTCTTCATTTTAGGAAGCAGATTCTGAGTATCTATATAACTCATACTTTCGCCACGCCGTTTATAGGCTTTTATGCGCCTATCCAGCATAGAGTTATACACAAAACGGCAGCAGCCAAGCGTTTTATTGATTTTGATTTTCTGTTCTTCTGTAGGTTCAATTTTGAACTTGTAGCCTTTATGTGCTTTCAAAGTGACTCACCTCCTTCATGGATTTTTGTGTTTGCAGATTGTTCAGGTCCCCCGGATAAAGTTGGATAGCTGCCTTTTCCTCCTGTCTCTATTATCTAGTCTACTCATTTCGCACAGTTTAGAAAGAGGCTTACATTCGTTCATTTAATCGTTAATTCGTTTATTTCAACATAAATAAATTAGAAAAAGCGCCCACCGCATATAAGCAGCGAGCGCCGATTGTTTATAATGTGATTCTCCTAATAGCAATTTACAGCAACAAAATATTTTGACTTTTCTGCAAACAAATAGCCTGCCGAGATTTTTCCCGACAGGCATTTGGCGTTTCGCTTTAATTTGCGCGGTTAGCTTCTTCGAGGCGTTCCAGGTCTTCCTTAGTCATATCTTTAAGATTGGTGTTCATGAGCTTATAGAGCTGCGTATTCTTCGGATAGGTATTATCGAAAGGTACGAGGTTCTTGCCAACACTCAGCAAGCCCTGACCGGCTTCACTGCCGGTGATATAAGAGAGCTGTGTATCAGAGAGATTGAGAAGGGTTGCGAGGCTGCTTCTATCGAGCGGAGCCTGCTTCAACATTTCCAAGAACTCAGCGTTACTGAGCATTGAACGACATGTATCGTTGGTCAGGAGGTCCTCGACATTCTGAGTGATGCCGGTGATAATTCCGCCGTACTTACGACTTCTTTTCCATAAGGTCTTTAAGAACTCTGCGGAGTACTCGTCCTTAAATAAGAGGTAAATTTCATCGAAAACGATGTAGGTATTACGGCCTCTAATGCGGTTCTGAACCAATTTGTTCCAAATAGCATTTGTCAGAACACGCATGGCAAGAGGCTTCAAAGAATTGCCGAGGTCTTTGATATCGTACACCGTCATGCGGCAGTGTGCATCTACATCATGAATCGTAGTCTGATGGGAAAACAGGTCAAGTGAACCTTGGGTGTAAATTTCCATCGACAGAGCAAGTTCACGAGCAGCAGGTTCATGGAATGCGGTCAGCTGCTGCTGCAAATCTTTTAGCGTCGGGACCAGGCGCGGGTCAGGATGGCCTGCGATGTATCCTTCCATGTACGGCTGGTAGCAAAGCCGCATCGCTCTATCGACAAGACTCTGGCAGCCTTGCGGCAGCGGATAGCGGTCGGAGTAGATGGACTGGCACAAACCAAGCAAGAACGGGAGCTGGTTGGCGAGCGGGTCATTATCCTCGTCGTCAGTATACGGCGGCAAATCCATTGGATTGATGTAATTGTCTTTATCACCCAGCTGGAATCGTTCAACACGGGCAACACGCCCAGTGGTGCTCAACTGATTGAGGGTGTACGCCATAAGTCCGTATTCGCGGTCGGGGTCGAGGACGATGAGGTCGTCCGAAGTCTGCAAGACAACATTCATAATTTCCGCTTTAGCGGCAAAAGACTTACCACCACCAGGAGTCGCGAGAATCCAGCCGTTGCCGTTCTGCAAGCTGCGGCGGTCTGCCATAACAAGGTTGTGAGAGACGGCATTCATGCCGTAATAGAAGCCATTTCTCATGTTCAGTTCTTGACAGTTAAACGGGAAGAAGACTGCCGCAGTCTCAGTAGTCAGCGTGCGGTGCAGTGCCAGATTATTGTTGCACAGCGGGAGCGAAGAATTAAATCCGTTCTCCTGCTGGAAAGTCAAGGTCTGAATCCCTGCCAGGTGTTTACGGGCCACGGTCTGAATTGTATCAGTCTGCTCATCAAGTTCCTCAACGCTATCGGCAAAGTGGACGATAGTGAGGCAAATCTCGAACAGCTTCTGGTTACGAACCTGCAAGTCATTCAACATCTCGTTTGCTTCACGAGCGTTCAGTTTCAAGTCCTCGCTAATAAGGTCGCCAGAGTAACCTGCCTTGGCAGCACGCTTCTGCGCATCGACCACATTGGAGTTTACATTCGTCAGATGGTTTTTCGTTCTTTTCAGTGCTTCCTCTTGAGGGACGCTCTGGTACTGTACACAGCACAGCATTGAAAAATCGAGGCTGTACAGCTCTGTGTAAAAGTTGGTACTCAACTGAGACGGAATGTGGGCGAGATATTCCACGCGTCCGTAGTTCTTCTCGCCGAAGCGGAAGTGGCTTCCTTTCCATTCCATCGAGTCGGGCCCGATGGCATCTTTGGTACTCAGGCCCATGCGATGAAGACTGTCAAAATCAAATACCTTCTGCCCGTCATCCAATACACGGGTCTTAGCGCCGAAATCATCTTCCGCGCCGCGATTGTAGATGTCGTACAGAATATGCAGCATCTCGGTACTGGACAGCGGCTCGCAGTCGGCCTTTCCAATCTTGGAGACCAAATTGACAATGCTCGTATCGTACCGTGCAAACTGGACGGCGGCGGCTGCTGCTGACTCAGCTTCAACACTTACAATGAGATATCGGTCAGAGGTAAGGTTCGAGCGGCCCTGTTCGAGCTTCTCGCGAAGCATCGCATTCTCTTCTTCACGAAGGCCGTCAAAGCCATCGTTTTTGTAAGGCATCAGCACATTCTTTTCGAATTCTTTCTTATCATATGCGTGATTGTTAATCACAATCTGGAATTTCTGGTTAGCATCAAAACTGTTGAGAAGGTTACAAAAACGCAGGTACAGTTCCACCTGCTCGGACTCCGCGACCGCGCCGAAATTGAGGTCCTGCATCTTATATGCGTGGCAGAATACCCCATCGTCAGTTTCGATAATCCCTGCATCAGGGTACACCCGTCTGTAGGGCAAAGACTGCTGCACGGTGGTCGGGACTTTGAGTGCTTTCGGCTTCACCTTAATCGCACTCTTGCTATTCTTCTTTTTCATATCTGTCTCTCCTCCTAAGCGATGTCTTAGCCGGAGCGAAAGCTCCGTTGCCTATCCCCCACCCCGTAGCGGTGCATTCTTGTTTAACAGGGGGGACTAGCCGCATTTCAGCGGCCATTGTTCACGCGACTCCTTTCAAGGATTCGCTGAACTTTTTTGCTTTCTTTTTCTCTGCCCGTGAGCGCTTATCAACTGCGAGCTGCTGTTTCTGCTTTTCCCTTTTTGCGTAGGTCTTGCAGATGCTGTCATATGGGTTCTCAATCTTGTACTTGCGCCGCGTCGGACGAAGAACATTGTATTTCAGCCACATTAGGGCAAATTGTTCCATATACAACCCTTGCAGCATTGATTTCGGTACAAAGCCAATCGCCAGTGCTGGAATCGCGGTCACAACGCAGATGCCAATGCAAAGGTCCATCGACAAGTAAGGTTTAATGAAAATCCATACGAGGGTGATGATTCCGCCCCCCAGAATCAAGCCAATAACTTGACGCATTGTAAAAGGACCAATAGCAGCGGCAGGCATATCGTCAATATCTTTGGGCATTTTCAAAGCTTGCATTCTATCACACCTCCTTAACCTACGCCACAAAGTTCTTTGGCAAAGCTTCCCGACTTACCGATAAATCCCACAACCGCAAATATCAGAACGATATTGCCAATAATGCCATGAGATGCTTCGGTGGCGATTGCACCGCTCAGAAGCCGGAAACAAATCATTACAGCCACGATAACAACGCCCTGTAAGCATACAGCAAGGAACGAGCGCAGATATCTAATACCTGTAGGGTTAGGCCCGCTGGCATAGCAATCTGCAATGGCGATTGGAGCTAAGAATGCGCGGGCATAGAGTTCAATAAGCCTGGAGTAGCAAACAACCTGAATATACAAGTAACAAATTTTGACAGCCAGAGAAGCTATAAAAAGCGAAATGTACTCTACAAATCTTGTGATTACACCAGTATGGGCGTTAATCCTATCGATGTACGACTGATTGACAAGAGCTGTTGGCATATCGCCACTTCCGGCAACCGACAATATCTTTTGGCCGAGCCCCGTACCAATATCGATAAAACCACTGATTAAATCGTATCCGTATGCCATCAGTGCAGTCACTGCAATCAGCATAATGCCCGACTTAATGAGTGCATCTGCGGTCCAGCGTCCTTCCTGTAATTCTCGAATCAAGTTGACCACAAAAAATGCAACGGTTAAAGCCATTGCAAATGAAAAGACAACGCCGTACAGCTTTTCAATCAGGCCCTGATTATCAATCCAGACTTTGCGCAAGGTACTATTCGGAGCAAAGATGGCGTTATCAGCTACATCTGCGCCAAATCCGCTTTCGCCGTTAATTTCGCTCAAAAGATTATTGAATGGGTCTTTCAAAGCGCCGGAAGTGATATACTCGGTCACTCCGGTATCCCCACCGCCGTCATCTTCTGCGTAAGCTATTGTGCCCGTCATGCACATCAGCACGACAACCATTACGAGAACCGCAAGGAAGCGCCGCGCATTATTTACTACACACACATAATATCTCTCCCTCCTGCTTCTTTCGCAGCTTCGGCCGGTCTGACCGTTCTGACCGTTGCCCGCATCTGCCCCGTGGAGGCACTGCGTATTGAGATGCAACCCAGCAGTTAAGCCGGGCATTGAAAAACGGGCGGGCTTTGTTTCCCACCCGCTTCTCATTCTTTTTGGGATGTTGTTCTTACCGTTAAGAGGGCATGACGACTGTGATGCCAATCTTGGAAAGCAGGACGCTTGCCAGTCCCTTCAAGCCAATCAATACGATGCCGACAACCATCAGTTGCGTGGCACGGCTCTTGGCTTCTGCGTCATCGTTCTTCAGGGACATCACCAACTGAAAGAGGCCCCACACCGCCAAGATAATGCCAATGTACATGGCTACGGTAAAAATAATACCGAGAACGGAGCCCATGATTTCCTCAATCGAAATTCCGTCCGGATTGATTGCACACATAACAGGTGCAACCGTCATCATTGCGCTCATTGCAGCAGCGGTGCAAGATGCCTTGCTCAGCTTCTTCTTGCTGATGCCGCTGGTCATGGCAGAAACTACATTTGCGACCTTTTCCTTCACGGCAGCGACCGCCTCTGCGCCCTTTTCCTTCAGACGCGTAAAAATTGCCATATAACATCACTCCTTCTTGTGAATGCTTCCCCCACTGTCACTGGCAATTTGTGACCGTGGTTAATATAATCGTCTGAGATTATCAGCCAGAACAACTTGTTCTGTTGCCCGCTGCGACCCGCGTGGAGGGTATCTCATCTCGCAGCAGACCGTGAACCCGACGAAAAATTCACGGTCAAGGGAAGTTACCTTCCCGAAAAGCAGCTCGGAGGAAGTTAAGCTGCTATGGAGCACCCGACAGGATTTGAACCTGCAATGCCGGGGTTAGGGACCCGGTGTGTTATCCGTTACACTACGAGCACATAAAAAAAGAGTGAACAAGATACGCTGCCAGCCTTAGCAGCTTCACTTGTTCACTCTAGTTCTTAAATCTTACACATCACTGCGCAAGCAGCATACCGTATTTTGCGATACGCCCCACCTGCCCGAAAGCAGCGTGGTTTCAGAAAAAGCGGGTATCGGAATCTATCAATTTTCCGGTCCACTTCATTTCTGAGCCAGCGGGAGTATATTCTATATTTCCCACTAAATTTATTTTACCACAGTCTAACAATTATGTCAATAGCTTTTGTACATTATTTCAAAAATCTTCCGCATCATCAGGGGGCATAAAGCTGCTTCCATTCAGCTCGCCGTCGCTATCGAGAGCTACATCTTGTGCAAAGGGGTCGCCCTCCGCATCGTCCTCCTCTGCATTCTCAGGAGGCTCCAAAGAATCTACCTCTACGACAAGCTCCTCTTCGTCCCGCAAAATCAGTTCCTTGCAGTCAGCAATCGCGTCTTCCAGGCTGTACCCTTCAATGCCGTCACGGAATTCAAAGTCAGAATCGAAGTTATCCGTTGCAGGTGCATAAGCTTCAAAGAATTCCTCCTGCATGTTCTGATTCTTCTTTTCGACTTCCTCTGCATCCTGCGGGGTCAGGCATTTATGGCCTGCGAGACTTACAGCAATAGGCTGCTGCTCTTTCTTCTTGTCATCCCGGAACTTCGCAATATCCTTGTTACTTCTGCACCGATTCTTTTCACGCTTTTTGCTTACCTCGGCCTGCTGCGCTGCCACCATTTTTTGCTGTTTCTCCCGCTCCATATAAATCTGACGGAACGGGTAAATCTGTTTCTTATCCGCGTCACCGGTGAGGTGGTAATTGGGATGCTTCAGGTAATCGTATTTCTTGTCCATGAAAGCTCGGAGAGAGCGAATCAGAACAATTTCACAGGAGTTATCCAAGATACCGATTTCGTCCTGAGTCATGAGGTCACGGCCCTGCTGGCTGAAATTCTTGTTGGAGCCGCCCTTGCCGCCGATACTTCTTCCGTGGCTCATACCGGTAATGGTAGTCTTACCGAGGCTTTCGGAAATCCACTTGGCGGTCTCTGCGCCACGGCCACCGAGGAAAATGGTGGTATCAGCGTTGTCCATGATACCACCGTAGGTATCCTTGTACATGGATTTAAGCTGCGAGAGCGACTGCAGAATAACGGACGCTGAGATGTTATAGCTGCGGATAACGGCAAAGACCTTATCAAAATTCGGAATCTCACCGATGTTCGCGAACTCATCAAGAAGGAAACGCACTGGAGTCGGCAGGAAGCCATTGTATTCTTTTGCTGCGTGGCGCATCAGAGAATCAAACAGCTGGGTGTACATAAGAGCAACCAAGTAGTTGAAGGAGGTATCACTGGCGGAAACCACGCAAAACAGAGCAACCTTCCTGTCGCCAATATGCGTCAGGTCAATATCATCAGTGCTCGTCAGGTTTGCAATCTTTGGCATCTGGAAATCAGCCAAGCGGACGCCCGCGCTGATAAGAATAGATTTTGCAGTTTTGCCGGAGACAAATTGTCAAGGACTTTTTAATCAAATTCACAAAAATCTACAAAAAAGGTGCCAGAAGCACCGTATGGCTCCTGACACCTCGTTTGATAGATTACATTTTTCCGTTCAGCAGGTCTTTGCAGAGATACGCATAGTCTGGCAGCTGGTTGATATATGGCTCCCAGCGCCGCTTGATTTCGGCCAATTCCAGCGGATCGGCTGCTTCCAGCGCGTGATCGTTGCCCGTCATATATAAAACATCCGTAGCAACATCATCCAAACACCTGCCGCAGAGATCGGCGGCTGATTCGATTCTGATACCGGTATCCACATAGACTGGATTGACGCCAATCGCCAGCCAGACATAGCCTACCTTGTCCGACCAGAGCAGTTCAAAATCAGGGCTTTGC
>ERZ773242.31-NODE-31-length-130716-cov-16.443017_pt1 | contig 130716 bp, 137 predicted proteins | sample MGYA00511077_ERZ773242 | MGnify/ENA primary metagenome ERZ773242 (study PRJEB29015, sample SAMEA2737754) | human gut metagenome | biome: human gut; feature: human-associated habitat; material: faeces | place: China | collected 2012 ... | reverse complement strand
TCACGCCTTTCTGCTATTTCTTGCTAAGCTCTACCCCAACTATTGACACAGAGCCTTCTTTTTTTGCGCTTTTCTGGGTAATTTCTTGCAATTTGCTTTTATTGACGTTATAATATGTAATAGACGTTTTTTATACGGACGCGATGATAATAGGAAAGCAGGTGGCAGAATGGAAAAATCCCCGGAATATGTAATAGAAATGTTGCATATTACCAAGGAATTCCCCGGTATCAAGGCCAATGACGACATTACCCTACAGCTCAAAAAGGGTGAGATCCACGCTCTGCTCGGCGAAAACGGCGCGGGCAAGTCCACTCTCATGAGCGTTCTCTTCGGCCTGTATCAGCCGGAGGCGGGCGAGATACGCAAGAACGGCGTGAAAGTCGAGATAAATGACCCCAACGACGCGACCGCGCTCAAGATCGGTATGGTGCACCAGCACTTCAAGCTGGTCGAGGTGTTCACGGTCCTTGATAACATCATCCTCGGCGCGGAGACGACGAAGCTCGGCTTCATCCAGAAGAAGGAAGCGCGCGCCAAGGTTCAGGCGCTGAGCGAGAAATACGGTCTGCACGTCGATCTCGACGCAAAGGTCGAGGATATCACCGTCGGTATGCAGCAGCGTGTCGAGATCCTCAAAATGCTCTACCGCGATAATGAGATACTGATCTTTGACGAGCCTACCGCCGTCCTCACTCCGCAGGAGATAGACGAGCTTATGGCTACCATGCGCGAGTTTGCCAAGGAGGGCAAGAGCATCCTCTTCATCTCCCACAAGCTCAATGAGATCATGGAGGTCTCCGACCGCGTCACCGTCCTGCGCAAGGGCAAGTACGTCGGCACCGTCAACACCAGCGAGACCAACAAACAGGAGCTGTCGAACATGATGGTCGGCCGCCCTGTCCAGCTTGAGGTCGTGAAGGACGAAGCCAAGCCCACGGATGAAGTCCTCCGCGTCGAACATTTCAGCGTCCCCTCCCGCGTGCACAAGCGCAACGCCGTGGACGACGTCAGCTTCTCCGTGCGCAAGGGCGAGATCGTCTGCGTCGCCGGTATCGACGGCAACGGCCAGTCCGAGCTTATATACGGTCTGACCGGGCTTGATAAGTCCTCCGGCGGCAAGGTCACGCTCTGCGGCGAGGACATCACCCACAGCTCCATCGCCCACCGCGGCAAGAACATGTCGCATATCCCCGAGGACCGCCATAAATACGGCCTTGTGCTCGACTTCACTCTGGAACAGAATATGGTCCTCCAGCGCTTCCAGGAGCCGCAGTTTGAAAAGGCCGGCTTCATAAACAACGCCGCCGTGCGCGAATACGCCGATGAGCTTATTGATAAGTTCGACGTCCGCTCCGGCCAGGGCGCAGTCACCGTCGCGCGCAGCATGTCCGGCGGCAACCAGCAGAAGGCCATCATCGCCCGCGAGATCGACCGCGACAAGCCCCTTATCGTCGCCGTTCAGCCGACCCGCGGCCTTGACGTCGGCGCGATAGAGTACATACACAGCCAGCTCGTCTCCGAGCGCGACAAGGGCAAGGCCATCCTGCTCGTCAGCCTTGAGCTCGACGAGGTCATGAGCCTGTCCGACCGCATTCTTGTTATGTTCGAGGGCAAGATCGTCGGGGAATTCGACCCGAAGAAAATCACCGTGCAGGAGCTCGGCCTTTACATGGCCGGCGCCAAGCGCGCAGGCAAGGAGGGTGAAGCGGTATGAAAGAAAAGCTGTCCGCGTTCTACGCGAAGGACTCCACGCAGAAGGTCGTCGCGTCGCTGCTGTCCATTCTTATCGGTCTGGTCGTTGGCAGCCTTGTCATCCTCATCGTCGGCCTCACCAGCAAGAGCATTTCCACCAAGGGCGCATGGGAAGGCATCCGCCTTATCTTCGCCGGTATATTCAGCACCGGCCGTGACGCCACCGGCGTGCTGAGCTGGGGCTTCAACCCCACGAGCGTCGGCAACATGCTCTTCCGCGCGACCCCGCTCATCATGACCGGTCTCTCCATCGCCGTCGCGTACAAGACGGGTCTGTTCAACATCGGTGCTCCCGGCCAGTACCTCATGGGCACAATGGTCTCTCTGATGCTCGCTCTCAGTCTCCCGACCGAGACTATGGGCGCATTCCTCGTCTGGCTCATCGCTTTCCTCGGCGGCATGCTCGCCGGTGCGCTCTGGGGCGCGATCCCCGGCCTGCTCAAGGCATTCCTGAATATAAACGAAGTCCTTGCCTGCATTATGACGAACTGGGTCGCGGCAAACCTCGTCACATGGCTTTTCGATATCAGCAATTTCAAGAACATGGTCGAGGGCACGAAGTCCGGCTATATCTATAAGACGACCTATAACGGCGTCGCCACGGCAAAGCTCGGTCTCGACAAGCTCTTCCCCGGCTCTCAGGTAAACGCCGGTATCCTCGTCGCGGTCCTCTTCGCGATAGTCATGTACATCCTCATCAACAAGACCACCCTCGGCTACCAGCTCAAGGCCTGCGGCTCCAACCGTCACGCTGCGCGCTACGCCGGTATCAAGGACAAGCGCAATATAGTCCTCTCAATGGCCATCGCCGGCAGCATGGCCGGCGGCGGCGCTGCGCTCTACTACCTCTCCGGCAACACGGAGTTTTTCTGGAGCACCTATCAGTCCCTGCCCGCGACGGGCTTCAACGGCATCCCCGTTGCGCTGCTCGCGGTCAATAACCCCATCGCCGTCATCTTCACCGCGATCTTCATGTCGATGCTTGATATCATCGGCCTTCAGCTCACGAACCTCACCGCGTATAACGAGTACATCACCGACGTTATCATCGCCGCGATAGTTTACCTCAGCGCGTTCGCTCTCGTTATCCGCATGATGATCGCTCCGAAAAAGAAGCGCTCCGCGGAGCCGGAAACGGAAGGAGCGGTCACCGCCGAAAAAGCGGACAACGCAGACACTGAGAAAGGAGGCGACGAAGCATGACATTCCTTATCCAGCAGACCATGCTTTTCGCGGTTCCCCTGATGATCGTCGCGCTCGCAGGTGTGTTCTCCGAGCGAAGCGGTATCATCAACCTCGCCCTTGAAGGTATAATGATCTTCGGCGCGTTCATCGGCGTTCTGGCAGTCCGCCTTCTCCAGTCAAGCGAGGCCGTTCTGGCCGCCAAGGCCGCCAAGAACTGGGCAGCCATGCAGGGCTATGAGCTGCTCGCAATGCTCGCCGCCGCCGTCATGGGCGCGGTGTTCTCGCTGCTGCTGTCCTTCGCGTCCATCAACCTCCGCGCCGACCAGACCATCGGCGGCACAGCGCTGAACCTGCTCGCTCCGGCGCTCGTTCTGTTCTTCGTGCGCATCATCGCAAACCAGAACACTCTCCAAATGCAGGAGGGCGACGCGGCAAGCTGGTTTATGATAAAGAAGACCACCCTCGGCTTTGATAAGACTGCCGACCTCGGCTTCCTCGGCAACACCCTGCTGCACAAGGTCTACCTTGCAACATACATCTGCATCATCCTGTTCATCGTCCTGTCGATCATTCTTTATAAGACGAAGTTCGGTCTGCGTCTGCGCGCCTGCGGCGAAAATCCCCAGGCTGCTGACTCTCTCGGCATCAACGTCTATAAGATGCGCTACGCCGGCGTGACGATCGGCGGCGCTCTGGCCGGTATGGGCGGCTTTGTGTATGCGCTCACTACTGCAAACTGCACCGCGAACGGCGATGTGGCCGGCTTCGGCTTCCTTGCCCTGGCCGTTATGATCTTCGGCAACTGGAAGCCCCTCAACATTGCAGGCGCGTCCATTCTCTTCGGCCTGTTCAAGTGTATCGCCGCCTCCTATGCAAGCCTTGATATCAACGGCGACGGCGTCTATGCCCTTGCAAACATCGGCATCAGCCCGCATTTCTACCGTATGCTGCCCTATCTCATCACCATCATCGTCCTTGCCTTCACCTCCAAATCCTCCCGCGCACCGAAGGCCGAGGGCATCCCCTACGACAAGGGCTCAAGATAAGCGTCCTTATACCCTGCTGCGCCAAGCGCGGCAGGGTATTGCATTCCCCGGTTTTTTCTGCTATGATATGGTTTCACGACATAGGTACACTACCGTCTGTGAGCCGTATAAAAGCAATTACGGCAGCTCAGCTTTTTTATAAAATCAGCAAAGGAGCAGAATTATGAACAAGTATCTGGACATTTCCCCCGAAGTCAAGGCCGCGCTCGATGAAGGCCGCCCCGTCGTCGCTCTTGAGAGCACCATCATCTCCCACGGCATGCCCTATCCCAAGAACGTTGAGACCGCGCTCCTTGTCGAGCAGACCATCCGTGACAACGGCGCAGTCCCCGCGACCATTGCCGTCATCGGCGGCCGCCTCAAGGCAGGCCTGAGCCATGAGGAGATCGAGTACCTCGGCAAGACCGGCCGCGGCGTCGCCAAGGCCAGCCGCCGCGATTTGCCCGCACTCGTCGCTCGCGGAGCGGACGGCGCTACCACCGTCACCACCACCATGATAATCGCCCACATGGCGGGCATCAATGTTTTTGCCACCGGCGGCATCGGCGGCGTTCACCGCGGCGCTGAGGTCACCATGGACATCTCCGCAGACCTTGAGGAGCTCGCCCAGACCCCCGTCATGGTCGTCTGCGCAGGTGCAAAGTCCATCCTCGACCTCGGCCTGACCCTTGAATATCTTGAGACCAAGGGCGTCCCCGTCATCGGCTACGGCACTGATGAGCTCCCCGCCTTCTATACCCGCAAGAGCGGCTTCGGCGTCGACTACCGCGTTGACTCCCCCGAGGAGCTGGCTGCGATGTTCCGCGCCCAGCGCGAGCTCAACTACAAGGGCGGCATGCTCGTCACCAACCCCATCCCCGAGCAGTACGCAATGGACAAGGAAGTCATCGACAAGGCCATCGAGCAGGCGCTTGCCGAGGCAAAGGAACAGCATGTCCACGGCAAGGAGACCACTCCGTTCCTGCTCGCCCGCGTGGTCGAGCTGACCGGCGGCGACAGCCTCGAGAGCAACATCAAGCTCGTCCTCAATAACGCGACCGTCGCGGCCAAGACCGCGGCAGAGCTTGCAAAGTAACCCGCACCATCCCGCCGGAGCATACGCTCCGGCGGGAGTTTTTTGTATTTCTTTGCCCTTGCAATCCGACGTTCTTTGTGCTATGCTTGTTGCAATATGATTGGAGGCGAGAATGTGACCGCGACCAACGAAGAAAAAATCTTACAGCTGCTTGAGGTAATGCAGGCAGATATATCCGGCATGAAAGCTGATATCGCACAGCTCAAAGCTTCTCAGGAAGAACTCAAAGCCACTCAGGAAGAGATGAAAGAGACCCTGTCAGAACACACGGTAGTCCTGAATGCCATTCTCGAATGGGCAGACGAGTGCCGCGAAGCAGACCGTTTCCCTCTTCCGAAGATCATGTGAGCATTTCCGTAAAACTTACTCAGTCACTATACCTCCGAAGCACATGCTTCGGAGGTTTTTCGTATCCCGAGCATGTTTATGTTGAAATAAGCCTGCATTTGCTGTATAATATAATGAATTTGTATTTATTCTTTTCGTATTGGGGGTGTGTCTGTGGCAGAAAACGAGTGTATGGTGTCTGTCCTGTGCACGGCATATAATCATGAAAAGTATATCGCGCAGACGCTTCAATGCATTGTCGATCAGCAGACGGACTTTGCCTTTGAATTGCTCGTGAATGACGATGCCTCGACCGACAGCACCGCCGCCATCATCCGCGCGTTTGAGAAAAAATATCCACACATCATCCGTGCGTTTTACCAAGAAAAGAATTTATATTCTCAGGGAATAGATGCCTATCATCACTTTCTGTATAGAGAAGCTCTGGGAAAATATGTCGCAATATGTGAAGGTGATGACTTTTGGTGCGACCCTTCAAAACTCCAACGGCAGGTCGATTTTATGGAGGCCCACCCGGAGTACTCCGCCTGTGTTCATAACACGGTCTGTCAATACTGCAGGGAGTCACGGCCTGATCACCCTCTTTTGAACCGTACCGGTGATAGCAATGTTGAGTTCGGCGATATTCTTCCCGGTATGTCAAAAGCCTATCATACAAGTTCGCTGTTGGCAAGGAAAGGCATTATCTCAAACCCGCCTGACTTCTATTTCGTCGGCTGGAAACATGGGTTTACCGATTACCCCGATGCTCTGTGGCTGCGTCTCAACGGTCCGATTCGCTACATCGACCGATGCATGTCGGTCTACCATATAAACAGTAACCCAGAGGCATGGAGTTCTGGTGTAGACGGACGCTACGACAAGCTGAAGCGCTTTTTGACCGGTGAGCTTGATGTGCTGCACACATTCCGCTCCCACGCCCCGGAGGCTATCAGGCCGCTTGTTGAAAGTGCCGAGATACAGTGTGAATTTGATCTTCTTCAGATCGAAGGCCGCGACGCGGAGCAGCGCAGGCCGCCCTACCGGGATATCCTCAAGGCCAAGCCTTTCTCATACCGGCTTAATAATTTTCTCAAGTGTACCATGCCGCATCTGCACCGGCTCTACCGGAAAATGCGCGGCTACGGCGAATAGGTGCGGGATCGGATAAGCTATGTACGACAATAAGAAAACCGTATTCTCCAATCTGATATGGCGATTCATGGAGCGATGCGGGGCGCAGGTCGTGTCCTTTGTCGTGTCCATCGTGCTCGCGCGCATCCTTGAGCCTGAGCTATACGGTACCATTGCCCTCATCACTGTTATCACATCGATCCTTCAGGTCTTTGTCGACAGCGGCATGGCAAACGCGCTCATCCAGAAGAAGGACACCGACGACCTTGACTATTCCTCCGTTTTCTACTTCAATGTCGCTTTCTGTCTCGTGCTGTATATAGGGCTGTTCTTCGCTTCTCCGCTTATCAGCCGGATATACGGCTCGCCCGACCTTGTCCCGGTCATCCGTGTGCTCGGTCTGACGATCGTCGTCTCCGGCGTCAAGAACGTGCAGCAGGCCTATGTCGCAAAGACGATGCAGTTCCGCCGCTTCTTCTTCTCCACCCTCGGCGGTACGCTGTTCTCCGCCGTCGTCGGCATCACGATGGCTTACCGCGGCTTCGGGATATGGGCGCTGGTCGCTCAGCAGCTTCTGAACGCCGCTGTCAATACCGCGATCCTCTGGCTGACCGTCGGCTGGAAGCCGAAGCTCATGTTCTCCCTGCAGCGTCTCGGCGGGCTCGTGTCCTACGGCTGGAAGCTCCTTGTCTCCGCGCTGCTCGACACGATATATCTCAAGATATCCCAGCTCGTCGTTGGGCTGAAGTACACCTCGTCCGACCTTGCTTTCTATAACAAGGGCGACCAACTCTGTCTGCTCGTCGTTGAAAACATCAATTCCTCTATCGACAGCGTCCTGCTGCCCGTGCTCTCCGCCGAGCAGGACAGCCGCGACCATGTGCGCGAGATGACGAGCCGCGCCATCAAAACAAGCTCCTATATCATGATGCCGCTCATGATGGGCATGGCCGTGTGCGCCGAACCGCTCATCCGTCTCCTGCTTACCGAGAAGTGGCTGCCATGCGTACCGTATATGCAGGTCTTCTGCGCGATGTACGCCTTCTATCCGCTGCACACCGCAAACCTCAACGCCATCAAGGCCATGGGACACAGCGACATTTTCCTCAAGCTCGAAATAATCAAGGAGATCGTCGGCATCGGTCTTATCTTCGCCGCGATGAACATCAGCGTCTATGCCGTCGCCGTCAGTCAGTTCGTCTCCGGGCTCATTTCCCTCGTCATCAACGCGTGGCCGAACCGTAAGCTGCTTGGGTACAAGCTGACAAAGCAGCTGCGGGATATCCTGCCCGCGCTACTGCTCGCCTGCCTGATGGGCGTCTGCATCTATCCGATCAGCCTGCTCGGGCTGAGCGACTGGCTCACTCTGCTTATTCAGGTCCCGCTCGGCATTGCGATATATGTCGGCGGCTCCGTTATCTTCCGCGTTGACAGCTTCAGCTTCATGCTGGATGTGCTCCGCCGTCTCACCGGCCGCGCCGCGGAGGAATAATTTATCCGAGGTCATATAATGAGTAAAGACTGTCTCGTTTCCGTACTCTGTACGGCCTATAACCACGAAGAATATATCCGCGACGCGCTCGAGAGCATCGTCACCCAGCAGACGGATTTTCCCTTTGAGCTGCTGGTCAATGACGACGCCTCGACCGACGGCACCGCCGCGATCATCCGCGAGTACGCCGAAAAGTACCCGGACATCGTGCGCCCGTTCTATCAGGAAAAGAACCTGTATTCGCAGGATATAGACATCTACTATGCCGTGTTCTTCCCGAACGCGCGCGGCAAATACGTCGCCTTCTGCGAGGGGGACGATTACTGGACAGACCCCACCAAGCTCCAGCGTCAGGTCGATTTTCTTGAGGCGCACCCGGAGTATTCCGCCTGCGTCCACAACACGCTCCTGCACTACTGCACCGGCAGCCGCCCGGACGAAGAGCTCGTGCAGCGCGGCGGGGACTGCGATGTTGAGTTTGAAGACATCCTCCCCGGCATGAGCACCGCGTGGCACACAAGTTCGCTCCTCGCCAAAACTCCGCTTCTGGCCGATCCCCCCGATTTCTACTATATCGCCGCCGAGTATGGCTTCGGCGATTACCCCTACGGCATATGGCTGCGCCATAACGGCCCGGTGCGCTTCATCGCCCGCACGATGTCCGCCTACCGCATCTGCAGCAACGACGCGTCTTGGAGCAGCGGCGTCGAGGGGCGCTATGATAAGCTCATCCGCTTCATGACCGGCGCTGTCGCGATGCACGAAGCCTACCGCGCTCACGTCACCGATCCGGATGTGCTGCGCCTTGTGGATGACAACATTCTCAAATGGAAGTTCCAGCTTCTTTACACGCAGGGGAAGGACAAGGAGCTGCGCCGCCCGCCGTATAACAAACTGCTTAAAACGAAGCCTCTGCGCTTCCGCATCAATAACGCCGTCAAGTGCCTGTTTCCCGCGCTGCACCGGCTCTACCGCCGGAAACAGGGCTATGACGAATGAGCGCGAAAGGAGCCTGTCCCATGAAAAAGCTGCTGCTCTTGGGCGGCGCGCAGTACCTGCTGCCCGTCATAGAAGAGGCGCATAAGCTCGGGCTGTACGTCATCACCTGTGACTATCTGCCCGATAACATCGCCCATAAGCACTCCGATGAATACCGCAACGTCAGCATCATAGATAAGGACGCCGTCCTCAGTACCGCGCGAGAGCTCGGTATAGACGGCATCATGTCCTTCGCCTGCGACCCCGGCGTCGTGACCGCGGCCTATGTGGCCGAAAAGCTCGGCCTGCCCTTTGCCGGTTCCTATGAAGCCGTGTCCATCCTCCAGAACAAGGGGCTCTTTCGCCGCTTCCTTACCGAGAACGGCTTCAACGTCCCATGGGCAAAGAGCTATACCGAGCCCGCCGATGCGCTCTCCGACTCCGCCGGCTTCAGCTGGCCGATGATCGTGAAGCCCGTGGACTCCGCCGGCAGTAAGGGCGTCACGCGCGTGGATTCTCCCGGCGCGCTCCTCACCGCGATAGAGCACGCCAAGGCTTTCTCGATCTGTGGTGACTTTATAATCGAGGAGTTCATCACCCAGCAGGGCTTCTCCTCGGATACCGACTGCTTCTCCGTTGACGGCGTGCTGCGCTACTGCTCCTTTGACGAGCAGCACTTCGACGCGCATGCCGACAATCCCTATACCCCCGCGGCCTACGCATGGCCGTCCACTATGCCCGCATGGGCGCAGGCGGAGCTGAGGGGCGAGCTCCAGCGGCTCATCACGCTGCTCGGTCTCGGCACCGGTCTTTATAATATAGAGACGCGCCTCGGCACGAACGGCAGGACCTACATAATGGAGGTCTCCCCCCGCGGCGGCGGCAACCGCCTGAGCGAGGTGCTGAGCATGGCCGCGGAAACGAACCTCGTCGCAAACGCCGTCAAGGCCGCCGTCGGTCTGCCGGTGGACGAGATGCGCGACCCCGTGTATAACGGGCACTGGACGGAGATCATCCTCCACAGCGGCCGCGACGGTACCTTCCGCGCACTCGATATCGCTCCTGAGCTTGAGAGCGCCGTCGTCCAGCGCGACCTTTGGGTAAAGCCCGGCGACGCCGTCGAGCGTTTCTCGGGCGCAAACAAGGCCATCGGCACGCTTGTTATGAACTTCCCTACCCGCGAGGACGCTGAAAAATATATGGCCGACGACAGCTGGTACAGCGTCGCCGTCGACTGATTGAAAGGACTCAACATGAAAAAACTACTGATGCTCGGCACGAGCTACGGCACCTGCGAAATGCTCCGCTATGCCAAAAGCATAGGCGTACATACCATCGTCACCGACTATAACGAGCCGGAGCATTCTCTCGGCAAGCAGATAAGCGACGAATACTGGATGATAAACACCGGCGACCTCGACACTCTTGAAGCCAAGTGCCGCGAGGAAGGCGTCAACGCCGTCGTCTGCGGCATAAGCGAGTTTAACCTTGAGATGTGCATGGAGTTGTGCCGCCGTCTCGGTCTGCCGTGCTACTGCACGCCCGAGGCATGGCACTTCTCCCGCGATAAGGACGATTTCAAGCGCCTCGCCCGCTCCCTCGGCGCGCCGCTGCCGGATGACTATTATCTCTCCGATCCCCCGACGCGCGCGGAGCTCGACGCGGTGAAGTACCCCGTTGTCGTAAAGCCCGTAGACCTCAGCTGCAACCGCGGCATCAGCTACTGTCATAATGAACAGGAGCTGCTTGAAGCCTGCGCTCTCGCCCGCTCCATGTCCAAGAGCCCGAAGCTCATCGTCGAGCGTATGCTCCACGGCGAGGAGTGGTACAGCTTCTATGCCTTCGCCGAGGGCGAGATAAGCCTCATGGCGCTGTGTGCGATGTACTCCCAGCCCGGCGAGCCGAAGAACTGCTATTCCATCACCTCCACCGTCTCCAATAATGTCGAGCGCTATGTCACCGAGATCGACCCCTATATCCAGAAAGTCCTCAAGGCCGTCGGCTGCCGCGAGGGCATCGGCTGGGTTCAGGTCATGCTCGATGAGGACGGGCACTTCTACATAATCGAAATGGGCTACCGCCTTGACGGGGACATGATGTATATCCCCATCAAGAGCCTGCTCGGCTTTGACACCGTCGCATGGATCGTCGATTACGCCCTCGGCAGGCGCAATGACCCGGCCATGCTGCCCCCCTCCCAGACCAAGGCCTATAAGCGCTGCGGTTCGAGCTATATGCTCTGGACGAATAACGACGGCGTCATCGCCTCCATCGAAGGGCTTGACGAGATCGCCGCCATCCCCGGCGTCACGGTCGACTCCCTCGCCTGTGTCGGCGACGAGCTGACGAAGTACCAGCCCCTCGGCGATATTCTCTTCGACACCGACGATATCGAGGAGACCTGCCGCTTTATCCAGAAGGTCAACGACACCGTGAAGATCACGAATGACCGCGGCGAAAACGTCCTCATCTATTATGATGATTTCGACTACCTCCGCAAGGTATATAAGGACGGTCTGGCGGGTAAATGATCCCCAGCCGGACAAACACAGAGATTGGAGTGATGCGCCTTGCATCCGCAGATAGATAAAAAAAGATTCTTCCCCGTCGTATGCATCATCGCCGCCGTGCTGATCCTCGTCTCCGTGAGTCTGGAATCTGTTCAGGCCGCGGTCGAGGGCACCTATGCTTTCTTCTCCAAGCAGTTTGACTGGCTGTTCGTCGCCTCGAATCTCGCGGCGTTCATCTTCTCGCTGTGGATCGCCTTCGGCCCCTACGCCAAGGTCAAGCTCGGCGGGGAGGACGCAAAGCCCGAGTACAGCAAGTTCTCATGGATCGCCATGATGTTCACCACGAGCTGCAGCGCGGGGCTCATCGTCTTCGGCTTTATCGAGACGACGATATATTCCTCCACCGCCGTTCCCTTCCATGCCGAGCCTTTTTCCATCGAGGCCTATGAGTACGCCGCGATGTATACCCATTATCACTGGGGGCTCAACGCATGGTCGCTGTACGTGCCCGCCTCCGTCGCCGTCGGCTATATGCTCTATAACCGCCGCCAGAGCCAGATCAGCATGAGCGCGGCCTGCTCCCCGGTTCTGAAGTCCGGCTGCAACAGGCTCTCCGGCTGCCTGATCGACGTTTTCGGCACTTTCGGCGCGATCGCCGCGCCCGTCACCTCAATGGGTCTCGGTATGCCGCTGCTGACCCTGCTGCTGCAGGGCATCTTCGGCATCCCGGATGAATATGTAAAGCCGCTTCAGATCATCATCCTCGCCATCTGGGTCGCCATGTTCGGCACCAGCGTATATCTCGGCCTGCAAAAGGGCATCAAGAACCTCAGCAACATCAACGTCTATCTCGCCTTTGCGTTCATGCTCTTCGTCGGCGTGCTCGCTGGTGTGTTCAACGTTCTCCGCGCCGAGGTCAACGCCCTCGGCCTGTACCTCCAGAACTTCGTCCACCTCATCACCTATACCGATCCCTACGGCGACGGGCAGTTTGTCCGCACATGGACGGTGTGGTACTGGGCGTGGCTCATCGTGTATATGCCGCTCATGGGCGTGTTCAACGCACGCGTGTCCAAGGGGCGCACCCTGCGCGAGATCGCGCTGGGGCAGATGGTCTGGTGCTCTCTCGGCTGCTGGGTCGCAATGTCCACCCTCGGCAATTACGCCATCAAGATCCAGACCGGCGGCGTTGCCGATATCGCCTCCGTGCTCCAGAGCTCCGGCCAGCCCGCCGCGATCCTCGCCATACTTGAGACCATGCCCTGCCCCAAGCTTATGATGGTCATCGTCGCGATTCTGTGCTTCGTGTTCATGGCAACGACCGTCGACTCCAGCGCCTATGTCGCCGCGGAGACGACCTATATCCATGCCGACAGCGACACTCAGTCTCCCCGCTGGTGCCGTGTGTTCTGGGCAGCCGTCATATGCGTCATCACCTTTGTGCTGCTCGAGGTCGGCGGCTTCAGCGCCGTGCAGGTGCTTGCGATACTCATCGGCCTGCCGCTGTCGGTGCTGATGTTCATCGTTATCGCCTCGGCGGTCAAGGCGCTGCGCGAGGATAACCGCAGATAAATTCCTTGTGGCCGCATCCGCGGCAGATTGGAGTAAGATATGTCCGAAATAATCAATGTCACCCGCTCGTCCATCCCGGAGTTTGAGGAGTACTGCAATGAGATCCGCAGCATTTGGGACAGCCATTGGCTCACCAATATGGGTGAAAAGCACCAGCGGCTCGAAGCGGAGCTGAAGGAGTACCTCGGTGTGCCCAATGTCGCCCTGCTCACGAATGGCCACCTCGCGCTCGAAAATATCATCGAGGCCATGGAGCTCAAGGGCGAGATAATCACCACGCCCTTCACCTTTGCCTCCACCACGCATGCGATCGTCCGCTGCGGCTGCACCCCCGTGTTCTGCGATATCGACCCCGCCGACTATACCATCGACGCCGGCAAGCTCGAATCTCTTATCACCGATAAGACCGTCGCCATCATGCCCGTGCATGTCTACGGCAACCTCTGCAATGTGGAGGAGATAGACCGCATCGCGAAGAAGCACGGCCTCAAGGTCATTTATGACGCCGCCCACGCCTTCGGCGTGACGAAAAACGGCATCAGCTCCGCCTGCTTCGGCGACGCCGCCATGTTCTCTTTCCACGCCACCAAGGTCTTCAACACCATCGAGGGCGGCGCGCTCTGCTTCAGGGACGCAGCTTTGGCGCAGCGCATCAACGACCTCAAGAACTTCGGCATTCAGGGGCCGGAGGACGTCGAGTACATCGGCAGCAACGCGAAGATGAACGAGTTCTGCGCGGCGATGGGGCTGTGCAACCTGCGTCATCTCGACGGCTGGATCGCCGAGCGCAAGCTTGCAGATGAGCGCTATTGGGAGCGCCTTGACGGCGTGCCCGGCATCCGTCTCAACGCGCCGCAGAAAGGCGTCCGCTCAAACTATGCCTATTTCCCCGTCGTGTTCGACGGCTACAAGTATAACCGTGATGAAGTCCACGCCCGCCTGTACGAGCACGGCATCGTCGCGAGAAAGTACTTCTACCCCATCACCAATTCCTTTGCCTGCTACCGCGGCCGCCCCGGCTTCGATCCCGCCGCGACCCCTGTCGCCGCGCACATTGCCGACTGCGTCCTGACGCTCCCGCTCTATGCCGGTCTCAGCACCGCCGACGTCGACCGCATCTGCGATATAATCCTTGGGTAAGGACGTTAACTGAAATCCATATATACAGCAGCTCTGGAGCAAAGTCCCCGGAGCTGCTTTTTCTAAACATGAAACCTATTCCGTTTTTTGTCGTATTTATGGGTGAGAGCTCTTATACAAAGGAGGTTCAGTATGGAAGACAAACAGATCGTCGATCTGTACTGGCAGCGTTCCGACCTGGCCATATCGGAAACGAATCAGAAATACGGCAGATACTGCCGCACCATTGCCTATAATATCTGCGGCATAGCTGAGGATGCGGAAGAGTGCGTCAATGACACATGGTTTCGCGCATGGAACCTTATGCCCGATCAGCGCCCGTCGGTATTATCCGCATTTCTCGGCCGTATCACCAGAAGCATTTCTATTGATCGTATCAAGACAAACAACAGAATCAAGCGCGGCGGAGGACAAACGGGCCTCGCACTGGAAGAACTTGAAGAGTGCATCTCCGGCGGAACCGATCCTGAACAGGCTCTGGACGCAAAAGAACTGGAAGCGGCAATCGGAAGCTTCGTTTCGGGACTGTCTGCGGATGAGAAAAAGATCTTCATACTGCGGTACTGGTATCTCGTCCCCATTCCCGAGATATCCAAAAAGCTGTGTTATAGTCAGGGGAAAATCAAAAGCTCCCTGTTCCGTACCCGCAGGAAACTGCACGCCTATTTACAGGAGGAGGGCTTATGCTGAACTCACTGACACTTCTTCGCGCTATGAACGGCATTTATGAGGAGGATGTAGTCATGGCTGGAAACAGTTATTTCGATGAAAAACAAGTAAAACACCTCAAGACAAAACGCATCATCAGCTTTGCGCTGGCCGCTGCCCTGATATTATCTCTCGGCATTGCGGCATATGCAGCCTTTTCCTCTATGACGCATAGAATCCCGGAGAAGAGCGAGAAATTCCTCATCAGCTGGGAGGAAGGCCCCACCGGGTATGTTGAATGGAGCGATGCAAAGCTTGCTGTCACATTCCCCGAAAAAGCCGAGAGCAAAGAGATAGAATTCCGGCCAAGCTATCTGCCGGATGAAATGGCCTCGCTGAAGGATGGATCATGGCGCAGCCGCTTAACGGCCGAGAAGCTCGCCTTCAGCGGTTCGCCCCAAACTAAGATACCCGCCTATCAGGACATGATGCAGCCCCTGCTGATCGAAACATATTATATGTCACAGTTCACTGGCGGCGGTGCTCTTCTGCTCCTTTACTACCAGCCGGAGGAGATCATCGAGGAGCACTGGGGCGAGCAGGACGTTGACGTGATGCGCTTTCATTGCACGGAGCATTTTGACGCGCGGCCGGAGATCGGCATGGATGAGTATACTTTAGAGCAGGATATTATCCTGATGTCCAACGCCGATGCCGGATGGGTAGTCCGGGTCTGCGGTGAGATCGGCATGGATCAGCTTGTCAAGGTCGCCAGAAATCTTGAGATCAGGGAGACCGGCAAAGTCCTGACCTGCGATGATTTTGAAGGAAATCACTTTGCCTTCATGGACGGCGGCGTAGGCTGACCTGCACACTGCCGCGGAAGGGCGATTTTTTGTATGGAAAAACTCGCCGCGATGGTATATAATAAGTTGCTCTGATTACGGCTTTTATAGGAGGCTGATCTTACTTGACCAGAATACTTTTTGTGTGCCATGGCAATATCTGCCGCAGCCCGATGGCCGAGTTTGTGCTGCGCGATATGTGCTCCCGCGCGGGGCTCGCGGCACAGTTCGACATTGCCTCCGCCGCGACGAGCAGTGAGGAGCTCGGCAACCCCGTCTATCCCCCCGCACGGCGCAAGCTCGCCGAGCACGGCATCTGCTGCGAGGGCAAGACCGCACGGCGCATAAGACCGGAGGATTACAATAATTACGATCTCCTCATCGGTATGGACGACGCGAACATGCGCAATATGGCGCGCGCCTTCGGCGGTGACCCCGAGGGCAAGCTTCACCTGCTGCTCGAGTACGCCGGCCGTCCCGGAGACGCGGTCGCCGACCCGTGGTACACGCGTGATTTTGAAGCAACATGGCGGGACGTCAACGCCGGCTGCCTCGGCCTGCTCAACACCCTGCACCCGCAGGTGACGCTCGACCTCTCTGCCTGCCGGGAGCGCCGTGAGCTGTATTCCATCCTGCGCCGCGCCATGCTCTGGCAGGATTGGTACGGCGAAAACTTGGACGCACTGCACGATATCCTGACCGGGCAGCCCTATCTCGGCCGCAGCTTCATCATCATTCTGCCCGATATCGATTCCCCATGCCGCGCTTACGCCGAGCGCATAGCAAACGAATTTGCCGAAGCCGGGCTCCCGGTGGAAGTCAAAAATTAATTTGGCTCTATATGCAAAATGGATGCAGTCCTAAATGAACTGCATCCATTTTTTATCGTCTGTTTACTGTTTCTTATCGAGAATTTCCATAAGCTCCTTGGCGATAGCGTTGACCCGCTCCCGAAGCTCCGGCATATCCTCCGTGTTCTCCTGCACCTCCGCGTCGGACGTCCCAGACTCAGCCTCGTCGCTATGCTCCTCCGGCATCAGCCCGCAGAGGAAATCCTGCCATTCATTGTTGAGCATCTCGATCGCCTCAATGTGCTGCTTCTTGAGCTTGTTAAGGCAGTTCTCAACGCACTTTGCGGCATACTCCTGCTGATCAGGCAGGGACTGCGCAAGCTCCCGGCGCTTATGCTCCGCCTCGCGCACTATCGCGTCGGCCTTCTCCTGTGCCTGACGTATCGTCTCCTCGGCCTGCGCGCGTGCCTGATCTTCGATCTTCTTCGCGAGGGCGCGCGCCGAAAGCAGCGTATCCCCTATCTCGGACTTCTGCCCGTTGAGCGCCTCAAACTGCGTGCGCAGCAGCTCATTTTCCTGCCCCATAGTCTCCGCCTGCTGCTGGATGTTGCCGAGCAGGGCGTTGACCTTATTCGCGTTATAATATTTCTTTTTGACCACGTCGATATTGACGGAGTCGAAAAACTCTTTATCCAGAGCCATAGTTCTGACCTCCCGCCGGGGTATCACGGCTCATCCGCAGAGTGCGGATTCCCCGCCGTTCGGCTTATTATAACAGATTATCCGCCGCTTATCAACCGATTAAATTCTCCCGACGCCCGAATATAGCTTCACTCCCGGCTTTCCGCGTCGCACCTGATCTCTATGATGTTGCCGTCCCTCTCGGCGGTGTAAACACTCGTCCGGATGTATATCTCCTCCGCCTGCTCCAAGGCCGAGTGCAGGCGCTCGACAGAGGGGCTTGCGAGCGGGATCCGGGCAAGCTCATCCATCACGTCGTCTATCGCTCCGCACAGGACTGCGTACATTTTTTCATAATTCGGCATCTACCCTGTTCCTTTCTCCCACATTTCCCTATAATTATACTCGGATATTCGTACATATTCAACCCCGAAAATCCTCATTATATTAAATGCAGAAGCATCCAGCCGCATGAGGATTTTTGAAATGATAAGTTACGCACCGCTATTCCGGACAATGCAAGAAAAAGGTATAAGCTCCTATCGCCTGGAGCAAATGGGCTTTTCCCGCGCCACGTATTATTCCATCAAAAGCGGCAACAGCATATCCACAAATACTCTGAACCAGCTCTGCAAACTCCTGCACTGCGGCGTCAGCGATGTTATAGAGTTCATAGAAGAATAAAGACTGTCAAAAAGCCTCGCAGAGTTTTTCGCCGCGCACGGCGAAAAATAAATCTAATCCATTTTTCCCGGCGGCGTGTACGTCGGGGAAAATACTTCTCGCTCAGAGAGTGTCGAGCGCAGCGAGGCGCGGGTCTGAGCGCAATCTTTTTTGTCAAAGAACCTTTGGTTCTTTGGCAAGATGAAAGACGCACTGCAACATGATTTGCAGTGCGTCTTTTGCGATATATGGTTGTCGTCTCAGCATTGCAGCAGCCGCAGCATCTCATGCCGCAGGCGGTCGATGATCCTCTTTTCCAGCCTGCTTATATAGCTCTGCGAAATGCCCAGCATATCCGCGACCTCCTTCTGCGTATATTCCCTCCCGCCGAGCAGCCCGAAGCGCAGCATGATTATCTCCCGCTCCCGCTCATTGAGCGTACCTATCGCCTCCATGAGTATGTGCTTTTCCGCGTCGTCCTCGAGCGGGCGGCACACCTCGTCCTCGTCCGTGCCGAGGATATCGGACAGCAGCAGCTCGTTTCCGTCCCAGTCGGTGTTGAGCGGCTCGTCGAAGCTCACCTCCGTGCGCTGGCTGCCGATCTTGCGCAGATACATCAGTATCTCGTTTTCGATGCAGCGGCTGGCGTAGGTCGCAAGCTTTATGTTCTTGCGGGAGTTAAACGTGTTGACGGCCTTGATAAGCCCGATCGTGCCGATGGATATCAGATCCTCAAGGTTTATCCCGGTGTTTTCAAAGCGCTTTGAGATGTAGACGACAAGGCGCAGGTTGTGCTCGATGAGGAGCCGACGCGCGGCCTCATCACCGTCGTCGAGCGCGGCAATGGCGCTCTCCTCCTCGGCGCGCGGAAGGGGCGGCGGCAGTGTGTCGCTGCCGCCGATGTAAAAAACCGGCGGCGGCTCTATCCCAAGGATCGACAGGATCCTTTCGTGTATAAACATGATCTGTGGCTTGCAAAGCATAATTCCGTCTCCTTTCAAAACAGCACTCCAAGGCAGCGCCGCATAATGCGGCAAGAGCAGCTGGCGAGAGAATTTGTGTTCTGATGACGGCACTTTTTCGCAGGAATACTTTGTGTATTTCAAGAAAAAGTGACTAAATCAGGGCGCAAATTATCCGTCAGATGCCGCAGGCGTATTATGCGGCGCTGCCTTATAAAATTCCTTCAAAGCCGTCACCGGCTGCTGCGGCGGATATCGCCGCGAGCAGCCCCGTGCGCTCCTCCCCGTCCACGCGCACGCTGTCCGGTCTGAACACCGGCAGCAGCCCCGTCCCGCCGAGAGCGGAGAACGGGATCAGCCGCATCCGTCCCGCAAGCTCCGGGCTCTCCCCCGCGGCGGTCACAAGCTCCACGGGATCGGCTATCTCGAGCAGCGCCGCGCTCTCCGGCAGCAGCGGCCTCAGCGCGCCCGGGGAGATCACGACTATCTCCGCCCCCGTCACGGGGTCGGACAGGCAGTTGCCGCTGTCGATGAGCGCGGTAAAGCAGCAGTGGCGGCCGTTCAGGCTCAGCTCTATCGCCGCTGTGCGCCGGTCGGCTGCGCGCGAGCGGGAGCGGGCGATGATGCTCAGTACCGTGTAGCACACCGCAAAGCAGCCTATCAGCAGCCGCAGGTCAATTACCGGCAGCGCCCCGGTCTGTAAGCTCAGCGCCCATATCGCCCCGCCGAAGGTCGCGGACACGGCGAGGAACACTGCCATGCACCGGAACATGCGCCGTTCCCCGCCGAAGGCTATGAGCCCCATCAGCGCCGCCGACACAAGCTCCATCCACCGCGAGGCCATGAAGCTTAAGTCAGGCAGGAACACCGAAACCGAGTACGCCGCGCCGAGCAGCGCCGCCGCAAGGTACCGCCGCCGCCTCAGGCAGAGCCTGCATATGCGCGCGGTTATGAGGCACAGGAGATAGTCCGTAAACAGGCTCAGGAAGAACAGGCTGTCTATGTAAATATATTTCATGCCCGGAGTATATCACGGCACCGGCGCATAATTTGTCATTTGGGAATTGTCAAACCGGGCGTACTGTGGTAGAATCCATACTGAAATATTATTATGGATAGGTGCGTGATTTTCCGATGTGGTTCACATTTGCGGTCATTGCCCTGCTCTGCTGGAGCGGCTCTGATCTATTCTCCAAAATAGGCTGCCAGTCCGAGACCGATAAATACAGTCACCTGAAAATGGTCACGGCTGTCGGCGTCGTCATGGGTCTGCACGCCTGCTATGAAATTTTTATCGGCGGCGTTGAGATAAGCTGGAGCGTCATCCTGACTTATCTGCCTGTCTCGATACTGTACATTCTCTCTATGGCAATCGGCTATGTCGGCCTGCGGTATATCGAGCTTTCGATATCCTCGCCGATCTGCAACAGCTCCGGCGCTGTCGTCGCCGTGCTCACCTTTGCGACCGTCGGCATCAGTGACGATCTGCCCCCCGTGGCGCTCGTCGCGGTCGCGCTCGTCTGCCTCGGCGTGTTCTTCCTCGGTCTGACCGAAGCGAATGAGGACCCCGAGCTTCGCCGCGCGCGTCAGGATGAATCCAACCGGCATTATGCCAAGAGCTGGATCGCCATCCTCATCCCCGTTATCTACTGCCTGCTTGACGCTCTCGGCACCTTTGCCGACAGCCGCGTGCTCGAAGTGCTCGATGAGGACTCCGCAAACGTTGCCTACGAGCTGACCTTCCTTGCCGCCGGTATCGCAAGCGCGGTATACACCCTCGGCATAAAGAAGCAGAAGCTCATCTTCAGGCAGGAAGCCCCGAAGTACACCGGCGCGATATTCGAGACCATCGGCCAGTTCTTCTATATCTACGCCCTTGCCGACACCCAGCACGTCGCCTTCGCTGCGCCCATCATCTCCTCGTACTGCGTGGCCTCGGTCATATGGAGCCGCATCTTCCTCAAGGAAAAGCTCTCGCTCAAGCACTATCTGTCGATAGCGCTCGTCGTCGCGGGTATAGTGATACTTGGAATACTCGACATTTAAATAAGGAGAAATCATATGAGCTTTGCTTATAAAAGAGTTGTCGTCAAGATAAGCGGCGAAGCGCTTGCCGGAGATAAGAAGACCGGCTTTGACTTTGATTTTATCTCGCATGTCTGCTCCGTTATCAAGAGCTGCGTCGATGATGGCGCTCAGGTCGGCATCGTCATCGGCGGCGGCAACTTCTGGCGCGGCGTCAAGGACGGCGCAGGCAAGGTCGAGCGCGTGAGCGCCGATCGCATGGGCATGCTTGCCACCTGCATGAACTGCCTTGCCGTGTGCGACGTGTTCCGTCAGCTCGGCGCAAAGGCGCGCGTCATGACCGCGGTCGATATCCAGGGCGTCGGCGAGCGCTACGATACCCGCAAGGCCATAGAGTATATGGAGGACGGCAACATCGTCCTTTTCGCCGGCGGCAGCGGTGCGCCGTTCTTCTCCACCGATACGGCGGCAGTCCTGCGCGCAGCGGAGATACATGCTGATGGTATCCTCCTCGCAAAAAACATCGACGGCGTCTACGATTCCGACCCGCGCACGAATCCTGACGCAAAGAAGTTCGACCGCATCAGCTATGACGAGGTCCTCGCCCGTCACCTCGCGGTCATGGACACCACCGCCACGAGCCTTGCGATGGATAACTCCATCCCCGTCATCGTCTTTGCACTCGCGCAGCCCGAGAACATCCGCCGCACCCTCTCCGGTGAGGCTCTCGGCACGACCGTCGGTTGACAATATCGTAAAAGTTTAAACTTGATAATATAAACGGAGGAAACACAATGTCTGACTACAAAGAATTTGAAAGCAAAATGAAAAAGACCTGCGAAGCGCTGAACACTCAGCTCGCAACGATCCGCGCCGGCCGCGCCAACGCGTCCGTCCTCGACCAGATCGAGGTCGACTACTACGGTGTGCCGACTCCCGTGCAGCAGGTTGCGACCATTGCGACTCCCGACCCCCGCTCTCTGCTGATCCAGCCCTGGGACGCGAGCCTTCTCAAGCCTTTGGAAAAGGCCATCCTCGCCTCCGACCTCGGCATCAATCCGCAGAACGACGGCCGCATGATCCGCCTCGTTTTCCCTCCGCTGACCGAGGAGCGCCGTAAGGACCTCATCAAGCAGACCAAGAAGTACGTTGAGGAGAGCAAGGTCGCAATCCGCAACATCCGCCGCGACGCTATCGATAAGTTCAAGAAGCAGCAGAAGGCCTCCGAGATCACCGAGGACGATTACAAGATCGCCGAGAAGGACATCCAGAAGCTGACCGACGACTATATCAAGGAGCTCGACGGCATCTGCGCCAAGAAAGAAAAAGAACTGACCGAGATCTGACGGAGACAATATGGCTGAAACGCTGAACAATAAGGCGGGGGAACGGGCAAACGCCCGTCCACCCCGCCATATTGCCATCATTCTGGATGGCAACGGCCGCTGGGCAAAGAAGCGCGGCCTGCCGAGGACTGCGGGTCACGCGGTCGGCTCGGAAAATTTTCGCAAAATCGCAACATATTGCAAAAATATAGGTGTAGAATATCTCACGGTGTACGCCTTCTCGACCGAGAACTGGAAGCGACCGAGCGACGAGGTCTCCACCATCATGAAGCTGCTGGGCAAATACCTGCACGAAGCGATAGACACCATGGAGCGCGACCATATAAAGATGAAAGTCCTCGGCGACGTCGACGGACTCACGCCCGAGCTTCAGGCGCTCGTCGCGAAGACCGAGGAGATATCCGCGCGCTATGACGGCTTTCAGGCGAACATCTGCCTGAACTACGGCGGGCGCGATGAGATCGTCCGCGCCGCCGCGCGCTACGCGAAGGACTATGCCGAGGGCAAGGCTCAGGGCGAACTCACCGAAGAGCGCTTCGGCTCTTACCTCTACTCTGCCGGTATCCCCGATCCCGACCTACTCATCCGCCCGGGCGGGGAGCAGCGTATCTCGAACTTTCTTCTCTGGCAGTGCGCCTATTCGGAGTTCTATTTCACCGACGTACTCTGGCCGGACTTCGGCACAGATGAGCTTGACAAGGCCATCGCGGTCTACAACAGCCGCGACCGGCGCTACGGCGGGGTGAAGAACCCGTGACGCCGATACAGTCTGAGCTCTTCGCGCTTCAGGATAAGAAGTACCGGGACTTTCACGCGGGTCTGCTGCCGACCGTCCCGAAAGAGACGATCATCGGTATACGCAAGCCCGCCATCCGCGGCTATGCCAGGAAGCTTGCCGGAACGCCGGAGGCGGCAGAGTTCATGCGCACACTTCCGCATGAGTATTTTGACGAGAACGACCTGCACGGCATGCTCATAAACGAGATAAAGGACTACCTTGACGCCGTCGCCGCGCTCGATGCTTTCCTGCCCTATGTGGACAACTGGGCGACCTGCGACCTCATAAGGCCGCTCCCATTCAAAAAGCACCCGGCAGACCTGATCGATAACATCCGCCGCTGGATGGACAGTGCGCACACCTACACCTGCCGCTTCGGCATGGAAATTCTCATGACGCATTATCTGGACGCGGAGTTCAAGACGGAGTACCTTGACTGGGTCGCCGATATCCGCAGTGAGGAATACTACCTGCGCATGATGCAGGCTTGGTTCTTCGCGACGGCGCTTGCAAAGCAGTATGACGCCGCGCTGCCGTATATTGAAAACCGGCGGCTCGATAAATGGACACACAACAAATCTATCCAGAAATCAATTGAGAGCTACCGCGTAAGCGATGAGCACAAAGCATACCTCAGAGGACTGAGAATATAAGCTTCTGCGTATCAATACATCAGAAAAAGAGGAAAATAGAATGGTAAAGTCCATTTCGATCCTTGGCTGCACCGGCTCGATAGGCCGACAGACCATCGCCGTTGCCGAGCATATCGGCATGCCCGTTGCGGCGCTTACGGCGAACAGAAAAATTGACATGCTCGAAGAGCAGGCGCGCCGCCTGCATCCCAAGTTCGTCGCTGTCTATGACGAGACGGCGGCAAAGCAGTTCAAAATCGCCGTCGCGGACACCGATATCCGCGTCGGCTCCGGCATGGACGGGCTTATCGAAGCCGCCTGCATGGACGGCACCGACTGCGTCGTGACCGCCGTGTCCGGCTCCGTCGGGCTCCGTCCGACCCTCGCCGCCATAGACGCGAAAAAGCGCATCGCCCTTGCGAATAAAGAGACTCTCGTCTGCGCGGGTGATATCGTCATGGCGCGCGCAAAGGAAAAGGGCGCGGAGATAGTCCCGGTCGACTCCGAGCACTCGGCCATCTTCCAGTGCCTCATGGGCAGGAAGGAGGGCGAGCTCAAGAAGATCCTCCTCACCGGCTCCGGCGGTCCGTTCCTCGGCAAGGCAAGGAGCGAGCTCGAGGACGTCACTCCCGAGCAGGCCGTGAAGCACCCCAACTGGAGCATGGGCGCAAAGATCTCCGTCGACAGCGCAACGATGATGAACAAAGGTCTTGAATTTATCGAGGCCATGCACCTGTTCTCCGTCACGCCCGATGATATTCAGGTGGTAATCCACCCGCAGAGCGTCATACACTCTATGGTAGAGCTGGTCGACGGCACGGTCATCGCGCAGCTCGGTGTGCCCGACATGGGGCTTCCCATCCAGCTTGCCCTGACCTACCCCGAGCGCAAGGCCTCAATGTTTGAGCATCTTGATTTTGCCAAGCTGCGCGACCTCACCTTTGAAGCGCCCGACCTTGAGAAGACCCCCTGCCTCGGTCTCGCAATGGACTGCGCCCGCACCGGCGGCACGGCTCCCTGCGTGATGAGCGCGGCAAACGAGGTCGCCGTGGGTATGTTCCTGCGTCACGAGCTGGGCTATAACCGCATTTATGACGCCGCGGCAGGAGCCGTGGCAAAGCTGGGAGCGGTCGACGCTTCCGATCTGGAAACCGTTCTGGAGGCGGACGCCGCCGCCAGAGCACATGTCATGGAGAATTTCGGTAAATGACTGTTCTTTACATCGCACTGGCAATACTTCTTTTCGGCGTGCTCGTCGGCGTACATGAGCTCGGGCACTTCGCCGCGGCGAAGGCCTGCGGCGTCAGGGTCGAGGAGTTCGCGCTCGGCATGGGTCCGGCCATCCTGCAAAAGCAGAAAGGCGAGACGGTCTATTCCCTGCGCTGCATCCCGTTCGGCGGTTTCTGCGCCATGGCCGGGGAAGATGAGGAGTCCGACGATCCGCGCGCGTTCATGAATCAGGCGGCGTGGAAGCGCATCATCATCCTCGTCGCGGGCGCGGCAATGAACTTTCTGCTCGGCCTGCTGATAGTCATCATCCTCTATTCCAATGCCTACGCTTTCCGCTCCGCGGAGATCACCGGCTTCATGGACGGCTGCCCATACGAGAGCAGCGAGGGTCTCCATGTCGGCGACAGGTTCTATAAGATAGACGGCCAGCGTATCTATCAGTATTACGACGTCAGCGACTTTCTCAGTCAGGGCGACGGCACCTATGACCTCATCGTCCTGCGCGACGGGAAAAAGGTTAAGCTCAACGATTTTGCGCTCACGCCGCTGGATTACCCCGGCCAGACGCAGAAGATGTACGGCTTCTACTTCGGCTATGACGAGGCCACCCTCGGCGTGAAGCTTGAAAACTCATGGAACACGACGATGGAGTTCGGCCGCTGGGTCTGGCTCGGTCTAAAGGAGCTCGTGCGCGGTGACGTCGGCATGAAGGATATGGCAGGCCCCGTCGGCATTGTCGATATGATGGCCGAGACGGGCGAGCAGGCAGAGTCGACCGCCGACGCGCTCTACAGCATTTTCTATTTCACGGCCTTCATCGCGGTGAACCTCGCGATAATGAATATGCTGCCGATCCCGGCGCTCGATGGCGGCAGAGTGTTCCTGCTGATCGTGACATGGATCATCGAGACGATAAGCAAAAAGAAGCTCGACCCGAAGTATGAGGGCTATATCCATGCCGCGGGCATGGTGCTCCTGCTGGGGCTGATGGCAGTCATAATGTTCAACGATATAATCAGGATAGTGACGAGATAATGAATAAAAGAGACACAGTAAAGAAAATTAAGGCCGGGAGCGTCGAGATAGGCGGCGGCGCGCCCGTCTCCGTGCAGACCATGTGCAACACCAAGACCTGGGATGTTGACGCGACGGTCGCGCAGATAAAGGCCATGCAGACCGCGGGCGCGGACATCGTGCGCATCGCGCTGCCGGATATGGAGTCGGCCAAGGCCGTCTCCGCGATAAAGGAGCAGGTGAGCGTCCCGCTCGTCGCGGATATCCATTTTGATTACCGCCTCGCCCTCGAAGCCGCCGAGCGCGGCATCGATAAGATCCGCATCAACCCCGGCAACATCGGCGCGCCCGAGAACGTCAAGGCAGTCGCCGAGGCCTGCCGCCGGCACAATATCCCCATCCGCATCGGCGTGAACGCGGGCAGCCTCGAAAAGGGTCTGCTCGAAAAGTACGGCCACCCCTGCCCGGAAGCTCTCGTCGAGAGCGCCAAGGGTCACGCGGAGCTGCTTGAGCGCTATGACTTCGACGATATCTGCATTTCGATGAAGTCCTCCTCCGTGCCGCTCACCGTCGCAGCCTACCGCCTCGCCGCCGAGACCTTCAAATACCCCCTGCACCTCGGCGTCACCGAGACCGGCACCGAGTGGAACGGCACTATCCAGTCCGCCGTCGGCATCGGCACGCTCCTGTGCGAGGGCATCGGCAACACCATCCGCGTCTCCCTGACGGCTGACCCCGTCAAGGAGGTCAGCGCCGGCATCGCCATCGTCAAGGCCGCGGGGCTGCGTCCGGGTGGCGTGCGCTTCGTCTCCTGCCCGACCTGCGGCAGAACGGAGATCGACCTAATCTCCCTCGCGACTGAGGTTGAAAAGCGCGTCGGCAAGCTTGACCGGGACATCACCGTCGCCGTCATGGGCTGCGTCGTGAACGGCCCGGGTGAAGCGCGCGAAGCCGATTACGGCATTGCCGGCGGCAAGGGCAAGGGGCTGTTGTTCAAGAAAGGTCAGGTTCTCGGTACATATCCGTATGAGGAGCTGTGCGATCGCCTGCTCGACCTCATCAACAGCGACGGAACGGACGGTAAGGCATGAGCGAGCATACCCCGTTTCTGACGATCTTCCCCGGCTGCGCGAGCCTTGCAGGCTCCGCGGGCGGGCTCGATAAAGCATACGTGACCGAGGTGCAGGTGGACTCAGGCGAAATGACCCTGAGCATCTGTGCCTGGTTTGCCTCCATGCCCTCCCCTGTGGACATCGCCACGCTAAGCAGCCGCATCCGTGATGACTACGGCCTGAGCGCTGTAGGCATCGTGCCGGACTATCCGCGCACGGTGCGCGCATCTACCCCCGCCGTCACCGCGACGGCTCCGCAGAGCGGCGCAAAGCCGACGGGCGATGTGCTCATGGGCAGGGCAATAAAGCAGCGCCCCGTCCCGATGAACACGCTCACGCTCGAATCCGGCAAGGTCACCGTCGAGGGCGACGTTGTGGATGTCACGAGCCGCACCCTCGCAAAGCGCGGCAGCGCCGTGCTCTGCTTCGATATCACCGACCGCACGAATTCCGTGCGCGTCTCACGCTTTCTCCGCTCCGAGGACGACCAGAGCATTATCGACAAGGTCAAAAAAGGCGACCATGTCGTCGTCCAGGGCGAGATAATCTATTCCAAATATGATGACGATATGGTGCTCGACCCGCGCAATATAATGAAAGGCAAGCGCTATATCCGCCCCGACAACGCCGAGGAGAAGCGTGTCGAGCTGCATATGCACACGCGCTTTTCTACCCTCGACGCGCTCACCGATCCTGATGCGATCGTCGCGCGCGCGGCCTATTGGGGCATGCCCGCCATCGCCGTCACCGATCACGGCGTCGCTCAGGCCTTCCCGGATATGTGGAAGGCCGGCAAGAAGCACGGCGTCAAGATCATCTACGGTGAGGAGTGCTACTTCGTAAACGACATGGACGGCAACAGCGCCGTTATCGGCAAGAGCAAGCTCCCGCTCGATACGGAGTTTGTCGCCTTCGATATAGAGACGACCGGCCTCAACGCGATGAACGACCGCATGACCGAGATCGGTGCCATCATCTTCTCCGGCACGGAGATAAAGCAGGTGTTCAACACCTTCGTCGACCCCGAGCGCCACATCCCGCCGGACATCACCCAGCTCACCGGCATCCGCGACAGCGACGTTGCGGGCGCGCCCAAGGAAAAAGAAGCCATGCAGATGTTCATCGACTTCATCGGCGACCGTCCCATCATCGCGCACAACGCGCATTTTGACGTCGGCTTCATGACCGCCGCGGCGAACCGGCAGGGGCTGAAGTTCTCCCCGGTGTTCCTCGATACGCTCGCGCTGTCTCAGGCGCTGCTGCCTGAGCTCAAGCGCTTCAAGCTCGATATCGTCTCCAACCACCTCGGCCTGCCGCAGTTTAACCACCACCGCGCCTCGGACGACGCTATGGTCGTCGCGCGCATGATGGGGAAGTTTCTCCCGATGCTCCATCAGCAGGGCGCAAAGACCGTTGACGATATAGAGACCATCTACCATAAGCTCAAGCGCACCGACGTTGCCAAGAGCTATCACATGATCCTGCTGGTGAAAAACCGTACCGGGCTCAAGAATCTCTATGAGATGATCTCCCAGTCCTATCTCAAGTACTTCCACCGCAACCCGACCATACCGAAGAGCCTGCTCATCCAGCACCGCGAGGGCATCCTCGTCGGCTCCGCCTGCGGTATGGGCGAGCTCTACGGCGCGGTCATGAAAGGCGCGAGCAAGAAGGAGCTTAAGAAGATAGCTTCATTCTATGACTATCTTGAAATTCAGCCCATCTGCAATAACGGCTTCCTCGTCGATAACGGCACAGTCAGTGACGTCAAGGTGCTGCAGGACTATAACCGCACTATCCTTGAGCTTGGCCGTGAGCTTGGCAAGCCCGTCATCGCCGCGTCCGACGTCCACTTCCTCGACCCAGAGGACGAGCAGTACCGCAGGATCCTCCAGTCGGCCAAGAAATTTTCCGACGCCGACCGCAGCTGCCCCATATACTTCCGCACGACGAATGAGATGCTTGCGGAGTTTGCCTACCTCGGCGAGGAGACCGCAAAGGAAGTCGTCATCACGAACACCCGCGCCATCGCAGATCAGGTCGAGCCGATAGAGCTGCTGCCGAAGGAGCTGTTCCCGCCGAAGATAGAGCACTCGGCGGAGGACCTGAAGAACCTCGTCTATACCAAGATGCACCGCATCTACGGCGAGAACCCGCCGAAGATAGTGCAGGAGCGCGTCGACATTGAGCTCAACACAATCCTTGACCACAGCTATGACGTTATATACATGTCCGCTCAGAAGCTCGTGCAGAACTCGCTCGAAAACGGCTATCTGGTCGGCAGCCGAGGCAGCGTCGGCTCCTCGATCGTCGCTTATATGTCCGGCATCACGGAGGTCAACTCCCTGCCGCCGCACTATGTCTGCCCCAAGTGCTGCCACAGCGAGTTCATTACCGACGGCAGCTACGGCTGCGGCGCTGATATGCCCGAGAAGGACTGCCCCGAGTGCGGCACGCGCATGCGGCGCGACGGCTTCGATATCCCGTTCGAGACTTTCCTTGGCTTCCCCGGCAACGAAAAGACGCCCGATATCGACCTTAACTTCTCCGGTGAATACCAGGCCAAGGCGCATAAATACACCGAAGTCCTCTTCGGTTCGGATCACGTTTTCCGCGCCGGGACGATCGGCACCCTCGCCGAGAAGACCGCCTACGGCTACGTCAAGAAATACCTTGAGGAGCACGGTATGCAGGCCACCAAGGCCGAGGAGAACCGTCTCGCTCAGGGGCTTGTCGGCATCAAGCGCACGACCGGCCAGCACCCCGGCGGCCTTGTCGTCATCCCGCAGGACATGGACGTGACGGACTTCTGCCCCGTGCAGCACCCGGCGGATGACCCGAACAGCGATATAATCACCACGCATTTTGAATATCACTGCATGGAGGCAAACCTCCTCAAGCTCGATGAGCTCGGCCACGATGACCCGACCATGATCCGCATGATGGAGGACATGTCCGAGCAGCTCGGCGAGCGCGTCGACGCACAGCAGATATCCCTCTCCGACCCGGATACGATGTCGATCTTCACCTCCCCCGCCGTCCTCGGCCTGCCGGACGACGATCCGATCATCGGCAAGACCGGCTCCATCGGCATCCCGGAATTCGGCACGCCCTTCACCCGCCAGATGCTTGTCGACACCCAGCCCAAGCAGTTCGATACGCTCATCAGGCTTTCCGGCTTCTCGCACGGCACCGACGTGTGGGCGGGCAACATCCATGACCTCATCGTAAACGGCATCGCAAACGTCAACGAGACCGTCGGCTGCCGTGACGATATCATGCTCTACCTTATCTCCGTCGGCATCGAGCCGTCCCTCGCATTCAAGACGATGGAGGCCGTGCGTAAGGGCAAGGTCAAGAAGAGCGGGGAGTTTCCCGGCGACGCCGAACAGCAGATGCGCGACAGGGGCGTGCCCGATTGGTACATCGAGTCCTGCCGCAAGATCGCCTACCTCTTCCCGAAGGCTCACGCCGTGGCCTATGTTATGATGGCTTTCCGCATCGCGTGGTTCAAGGTGCACCTGCCGCTCGCGTTCTACAGCGCGTATTTCTACCGCCGCAGCCAGAAAGGCGGCTTCGACGCCGGGATGATGACCGGCGGCGCGGACGCCGTGCGCCGCAAGATAAACGAGATGCGCCGCCGCCCGAATCTCACCGCGAACGAGGAGGATCTGCTCGTCACGATGGACGCAGTCTATGAGTTCAATATGCGCGGCTTTGAGTTTGCGCCCATCGACCTCTATAAGTCCGACGCGACGAAGTTCCTCATCACCGAGGACGGCAAGCTCCGCCCGCCGTTCGTGTCGATCTCCGGCCTCGGCGAGACCGCCGCGCTCGACCTTGCCCGCTGCAAGGAGCGCGAGGCGCGCTTCATCTCCATTGAGGAGCTTGGCCGCGCCTGCCCCAAGGTCAGCCAGAGCCATCTCGAACAGCTCAAGGCGCTCGGCGCTCTCGGCGATATGCCCGAGACCAGCCAGATAAATCTTTTCGATTTCTGATTCATCCGCGCAGAACATACGTTAACATCGTTGGGAGCAGTCACCCCATCCGGGCAGCTGCCCCCAACATTTATTTTATGTTCATGCGTTTTATGTGTCCGGCAAGCTTGCTTGAAAATTTTGAATCTTTCAACAATCGTTGATTTTGGCGGCAATAACGGGCGCGAAAAGTTTGTTAATTTTGTATAAAACTAAACAAATTCTCTGCTGTGCCACTTGATTTTTGGTCCTCTTATGGATATACTAAGGAGCTGTAGCAGGGAGTATTTTTCCTGGCTGCAAGCTTATATCCCGGCAGCCCGTTTTGCCGGGCTTTGCTGTCGCAGAACGCAAGAAAATGAAGGTGATAAAAACATGGGAAAGAAAGAAAAGACGCGCTTCCTTATTGTTTGGCTTGTCATCACGCTCGTTTTCCTCGTCGGCTCGTTCGTCTTGCCGTCGCCGGAAAAGACTGAGACAGTCAAGGTAATGATGCGCGACGCCGTTCTCCATGAGGAGAACAGATGCAGCCTCTTCGGACTCAAGGATGTTTCCCCGGCGATGATCTCCGCGATGGTCGTCTCAGGGATCCTCCTGCTCGCGGCGCTGCTGATCCGCATTTTTGCCATCCCCCGCTTCAAGATGGTTCCCGGCAAGTTCCAGTCTGCGATAGAACTGCTGGTGTCGACCTTTGACAATCTCGCGAAAACCAACAGCCCCCGCCGCAACAGTTTCCTCGGCGTATATGCTTTCGGCGCCGGTGTGTACATCTTTGTCGGCACGCTCTTTGAACTCTTCGGCGTTCAGGTCATGACGATCTCGTGTCACTCCGTCTCGCTGCCCGCCCCGCTGTCCGATGTCAACGCGGCGATCTCGCTGGGCGTCCTGTCCTATTTCGTGATCTTCGCCGGCGGTATCCTCGGCAACGGCGTCAAGGGCATCAGCCTCGGCCTCAAGAAGTTCTCGCTGCCGCTGTCCATGAGCTTCCGTCTCTTCGGCGCTCTGCTGAGCGGCCTTCTCGTGACGGAGCTTGTGTATTACTATGCATCCCTCAGCTATGTTCTGCCGGTCATCGTCGCCGTACTGTTCACGCTGCTGCATGCGCTTATCCAGTCCTACGTACTTACTCTGCTTACCACAATGTTCTACGGCGAGCTGAATGCTCCGCTGCCCAAAAAGGAAAAAACCGCAAAAGCCTGAGAAACCTGAGAAATATTTAGGAGGAAATCTGAAATGACCATCACCAAGAAAAGAAACGCCGCAATGTTCCTTGCAGCTCTTATGATCGCACTGCTGTGCATGATCCTTGTCGCTCCTGTCAGCGCATACGCCGATAATGACGCCGCCGCTGCCGATACCGCAGCCGCCGCTGATACCGCCGCTGCCGACGCTCAGATCGTTGTCGGTAAGTCCAACGGCGCAGGCCTTGCGATAGGCATTGCAGCCGGTGCCGGTGCAATAGGCATGGGTCTTGCGGTCGCAAAGTCCGCAGAAGGCATTTCCCGCCAGCCCGAAGCCGAAGGCAAGATCCGTACCACTCTGATGCTCGGCCTTGTCTTTATCGAGACCGCTATCATCTACGCCCTGCTGGCAGTTATCCTTATCATCTTTGTGCTTTAATAAACGGAGGACATTATGAATATCCCTCTGAACATAGATTGGCAGCAGATCCTGCTCCACTTTTTCAATTTCTCCATCCTTGTCGGCGGCCTGTATCTGCTCCTGTTCAAGCCCGTGAAGGACTTCATGGCCAAGCGTGAGCAGCACTATCAGGCTATTGACGATGACGCCGCAGCCAAGCAGCGCGAGGCTGAGGAGAAGGTCAGGAGCGCGGACGAGCGTGTCGCCGCTCTTGATAACGAGCTGACCGCTCAGCGTGAGAGCGCCGCTAAGGAAGCCTCCGCGCTTGCCGAGCGCCAGCGCGCCACTGCCAAGGCCGAGGCCGATAAGATCATCGAAGCCGCGCGCGCCGAGGGCGAGCGTGAGCGCAAGAAGATCGTTGACGACGCCAACCGCGAGGCCGTGGCCATTGCCGAGGCCGCTATGGACAAGCTCGTGAACGAGCACACCAGCGCCGCCTATGACGATTTCCTCAAGACGGTTGAAGGGGAGAGCAAGTAATGAGCACACCCGATGTGAAATTGCAGGCCGTCCTGCGCAGTGCCTGCCCTCCGAGCGAGGAGCAGCGCAGCCGGCTGACCGCGTTTCTTGAAAAGAAGTACCAGCAGAGCGTAGAGCTCACGTGGAGCGAGGATAAGAGCATCCTCGGCGGCTTCCGCATCGAGCTTGGCACCGAGGTCATCGACTGGACGACCGGCGGCCGTCTCGATCAGCTCAAGGAAAAGCTCGCCTCGATATCCGCAGGCGGGCAGGATGTTATCCCTCTGATACGCGACACCGTCAAGAGCTGGGTGCCGGAGGTTCTGGCCTATGAGGTCGGCACAGTCCTGCGCGTGGCTGACGGTATCGCATACGTCAGCGGCCTTGAGCACGCCTCCTACGGCGAGATACTGCTCTTCGAGGGCGGCATCCGCGGCATGGTGCAGGATCTGAAGGAAGACCGTATCGGCTGCATCCTTTTCGGCGACTATGAAGCCGTCCGCGCTGGCGACGCCGTGCGCCGCACCGGCAAGACCGCCGGTATTGGTGCGGGTGATGCGTACCTCGGCCGTGTCGTTGACGCGCTCGGCGCGCCGATAGACGGCAAAGGCCCCATCACTGCCGACGCTTACCGGCCCATTGAGAACCCCGCCCCCGGCATAATCGACCGTCAGCCGGTCGATAAGCCTATGGAAACGGGTATCCTTTCCATTGACTCCATGTTTCCGATAGGCCGCGGCCAGCGTGAGCTTATCATCGGCGACCGCCAGACCGGCAAGACCGCCATCGCTGTCGACACCATTCTTAACCAAAAGGGCAAGAATGTGGTGTGCATCTATGTCGCCATCGGCCAGAAGGCAAGCTCCGTCGCACAGCTGACTGAGATGCTCCGTGCCGCCGGCGCTCTGGAATACACCACCGTCGTCTGCGCCAGCGCGAGCGACTTTGCCTCCATGCAGTACATCGCCCCCTACGCGGGCTGCGCTCTCGGCGAATACTTCATGGAAAAGGGCCGCGACGTCCTCATCGTCTATGACGATCTGAGCAAGCACGCCATCGCCTACCGTGCCCTGAGCCTTCTGCTCGAGCGTTCCCCCGGCCGTGAAGCCTACCCCGGCGATGTTTTCTATCTGCACTCCCGTCTTCTCGAGCGCTCCGCTCACCTCAGCGACGAGCGCGGCGGCGGCAGCATGACCGCCCTGCCCATAGTCGAGACCCTTGACGGCGACGTCTCCGCATATATCCCCACGAATATCATCTCCATCACCGACGGCCAGATATATCTGGAAAGCAACCTCTTCTTCGCCGGTCAGCGTCCGGCAGTCAATGTCGGTCTTTCCGTGTCCCGTGTCGGCGGCGCGGCGCAGACCAAGGCCATGAAGAAGGCTGTCGGTACCCTGCGTCTCGATCTTGCGCAGTACCGCGAGATGGAGGTCTTCACCCAGTTTTCCAGCGACCTTGACGACGATACAAAGCAGCAGCTGGTCTACGGCCAGAGCCTGATGCGCATCCTGCGTCAGGGGCGCGGCCATCCGTACAGCGAGGCAGAACAGGTTGTCCTGCTCGTCACCGCGCTCGGCCATATCCAGCAGCAGCTCCCCGTCGATAGGATCGGTGCGTTCAACGCAAAGCTGCTGAGCGACTTTGCTGCTTCCCGCGCAGCCCTCATGCAGGATATCGGCAGCACCGGCGTCCTTACCGACGAGAACCGCAAGGCGATACTCGAGCAGGCAAAGCGCAGCCTCGCGGACTTTCTGAGCGCCGAAGCCGGCAGCGGGCGGTGATCGTATGGCCAGCACAAGCGAGATCCGCAGACGCATAAGCAGCGTTCAGGAGACGCAGAAGATCACCCACGCCATGTACCTCATCTCCTCGGCAAAGATGCGCAAGGCCAGAGCCGAGCTTGACGAGGTCCGCCCGTACTTTGACGTGCTCAACCATGAGATAACGCGCGTCTTCACCGTCGATGAGACTGTCGACAGCCGGTACTTCACGGCTTACGGCAACGACTCCGAATACGGCGAGGGCACCTTGGGCTGCCTTGTCATCACGGCGGATAAGGGACTTGCCGGTGCGTATAACCACAATGTCCTCAAGGAAGCGCAGCGGATATACGAGGAGCACCCGGATACGGAGTTCTTCGTTATCGGCGAGTACGGCCGCCGCTGGTTCACGCAGAAGAAGCTGCCCATGGCAGACTCCTTCCGCTACACCGCGCAGAACCCGAGCACCTACCGCGCGCAGCAGATCGCCCGTGACCTGCTCGACCGCTTCGCCTCGGGCGAGATCGACCGGCTCTGTGTCATCTATACCGACTCAAAGGGCATGGCCGAGGTCGTGCGCCAGACGCAGCTTCTGCCCCTGCGCCGCCAGAGCTTCTCCGTGAAGTCCGGCGAGGAGCAGCCCGAGCCGACCTTCGAGTTCGTCCCGACCATGGAGGCCGTGCTCGATAAGCTCGTGCGCAACTATATCTCAGGCTACATTTACAGTGCGCTCGTCGACAGCTTCTGCAGCGAGCAGAGCGCGCGCATGGCGGCAATGAGCGCCGCCAACGATAATGCGGAGGAGCTGCTGGGCGATCTTTCCAAGCAGTTCAACCGTGCGCGTCAGGCCGCCATCACGCAGGAGATCACCGAGATCTCCGCCGGCGCACGCGCGCAGAAAAATAAGAAAAGCAGGGAGGCCGATCAGTCATGAAGCACGGCATTGTTACAGAGATCTCCGGGCCGGTGGTCGATGTTCGGTTCGCCGAGGGCGAGCTGCCCTCCATTAACGAAGCCCTGACCCTCACCGCGGAGGGCCGCACCTATACCATGGAGGTCGAGCAGCACCTTACCGGCGACACCGTCCGCTGCATTATGATGTCCGGCAGCGACGGTCTGTCCCGCGGCCTTGAGGTCGAGGCTCTCGGCCACGGCATTCAGGTGCCCGTGGGCGAGGTCACGCTCGGCAGAATGTTCGACGTTCTTGGCCGTCCCATCGACGGCAAGGGCGAAGTCTCTCAGGACGCGGAGCGCTGGAATATCCACCGCCGTCCCCCGTCCTTTGACCAGCAGCAGCCCGCAGCCGAGATACTCGAGACCGGCATCAAGGTCATCGACCTTCTTGAGCCCTACGCAAAGGGCGGCAAGATCGGTCTGTTCGGCGGCGCAGGCGTCGGCAAAACAGTCCTTATCCAGGAGCTTATACACAACGTCGCCATGGAGCACGGCGGCTATTCCATCTTCACTGGCGTCGGTGAGCGCAGCCGTGAAGGCAACGACCTCTGGCGCGAAATGCAGGAGAGCGGCGTATCGGATAAGACGGCTCTGGTCTTCGGCCAGATGAACGAATCCCCCGGCGTGCGTATGCGCGTCGCGCTCTCAGGTCTTACGATGGCCGAGTACTTCCGCGATACCGAGCATAAGGACGTTCTCCTCTTCATCGACAACATCTTCCGTTTCGTTCAGGCCGGCAGCGAGGTTTCCACTCTGCTTGGCCGTATGCCCTCCGCCGTCGGCTATCAGCCGACTCTGGCAAACGAAATGGGCTCTCTCCAGGAGCGCATCACCTCCACGAAGTCCGGTTCCGTCACCTCGGTTCAGGCGGTCTACGTCCCGGCGGACGACCTTACCGACCCCGCCCCGGCGACGACCTTCTCCCACCTTGACGCTACCACCGTTCTCAGCCGTAAGATATCCGAGCAGGGCATCTACCCCGCGGTCGATCCTCTCGCCTCCACCTCGCGTATCCTTGAGGCGGACATTGTCGGCGAGGAGCACTACAGCATCGCCCGCCGCGTGCAGGAGACGCTGCAGAAGTATCAGGAGCTGCAGGACATCATCGCCATCCTCGGTATGGAGGAGCTGAGCGACGAGGATAAAAAGACCGTCGCGCGCGCAAGACGCATCCAGCGCTTCCTGTCCCAGCCGATGTTCGTCGCCGAGAAGTTCACCGGTACGCCCGGCGCGTATGTCCCGCTGAGCGAGACGCTGCGCGGCTTCAAGGAGATCCTCTCCGGCAGCATGGACGAATACCCCGAGGCCGCGTTCTTCAACGCCGGTACTATCGACGACGTGAAGAAGCGCGCCGAACAGCTGCGGAGTGAGCGCACATGAGCACCTTTAAGCTGAGAGTCATTTCCGCCGAGGGCAAGTTCTTCGACGGCGAGTGCGAAAGCCTTGTTTTCCCGACGCTTGACGGCAAGACCGGCATCCTCGCGGATCACTGCAATATGCTCGGTGCGGTCACGCAGGGCATCGCGGAGTTCACAACGCCTGACGGTACGCGGCACTGCGCCGCGGTCGACGAGGGCTTTGTAAAGGTCGAGGACAACGATGTGCTTCTGCTCGTCGGCATCGCCGAGGATCCGGAGAAGTCCGAAGCCAACCGCGCCCGCCGCGAGGCGCAGCGCCTCAAGGAAGAGGAGCTTCTGCGCCGCAGCATACGCGAGTACAAGGAAGCTCAGGCCACCGTCGCGAAGACCGTCAACACCCTCCGCGGCGTCGACAAGGTCGAACGGATACAGTAACATATCAACACCAAAACGCTGGAACCACGAATGTGATTCCAGCGTTTTTCATGCTTGCCTGTGCATCGCCGTCATGTTATAATCACTGCGTAATTGAATCTCTTTTGCGGCGCCGGTTGTAATGACTGGCCTAACAAGGAATCCGGCGCGAATCCGGAGCAGTCCCGCTGCTGTATTTGGGGACAGAGGCGCATCAACGTCACTGGGAGCGATCCCGGGAAGGCGCGCCCGAGTATGATCCATAAGTCAGAAGACTTACCGTGAAGGAAGCAATTCAACCGTCCCGAGGAGGAGCAGGCTGATTTTTTTGACACAGGGAAACCTGTGTCCTGTTGTTATGCTGCGGTCTCTTCGGTAAAGGGATCGCTTTTTTGCGCTCCCGCGACGGCATAAAATCTGAAAGAGAGGACTTTGCAAGTGAACGGGATGTGCGCGGACGCTTCCGAACTGTTCAGAAGCATCACCTACGAATAAGCTTGTGCCGGTCGTTGACAGCCATACAAGTTTATTGGAGGAATTTATGAAAAGATTTTTGTCATTTATACTTTCGCTTATAATGCTGCTGAGCCTTGTGCCCGCCGCAGCCTTTGCCGATACCGGCGATGTCCCTGCGCAGGAGCAGACGGAAGCAGCAGCCGAACCGGAGGTCACCGAGGTGCCCGAAGTCACTGCGGAACCGGAAAACACGGCTGCACCTGAGGCCACAGTTTCGCCCGAACCCACCGAGAGCCCCGCGCCCTCGGAGGAACCGGCAGTGTTGTCCGCCGAGGATGACGGCATAGCGGTATACGCCGCCGTGCCCGTACATATCACTCTCGACTATAACTATGACGATCTGACCGAAGAGCGCGTCTGTGCCGTGGGCAGCAATTACAACTATGTGTATACCGATACCGGCTCTAAGTACAGTGAGCTTAAAGATCCCGCCCGCACCGGCTATATATTCCTCGGCTGGTATGATGCAGCCGAGGGCGGCAGCAAGATAAGCTATTCCTACAAGTTCACAGAAGCGGATGACGGCAGCTTCACCATGTATGCCCATTGGGAAAAGGGTATCACCGTCCACTTCGTAGGGAACGGATATAAGACCAGCATCAACGACAAGACTGTCACTCCTGACAAGGTCTACAGTTCCCTGCCTTATCTCAGCAGTTACTATTATCCGTCGAACAAAGCTTTCGACAGCTGGTATACCGATGAAGCGCTCACAGATAAAGTAACCGCTTCCACGGATTTCAGCGGCCTTGACGAGATCACGCTCTACGCCGGGTGGAGAAATTACCAGTACATCGTAAAGTTCAGCATCAAGTACTCGGATAAGAGCAGCGTGACCGGCTCCATGGCAGATGTCCCTGTCGACTTCGGCGTGGATTATATCATCCCGGAGTGCGGCTACTCGCGTGAGGATTATGACTTCGTCGGTTGGAGTGAAAACAGCTACGGCAGCACCGTCAAGTATAAGACCGGCAGTATACTCAACCGCGAATTCGTTGATGACTATTGGGACGGCAGCGAAGACGGTGAGAGCTTCTGCCTCTATGCCGTCTGGAAAGAGGACGACTTCAGCGTCGCTTTCAAGGCCATCAAATCCGCCCTGCCCGCCGACGGCTGCATCAGAGCAACCGGTTCTCTGGCTCTCCCCGAGTCCGGCGACGGTTGGACAGCCTCGTATTCAAGCGACAGCGCGCTCTTCTCCGGCGGAAGCATCGTCGCCCTGCCGGACACCGGGACGCAGGAGCTGACCATCACCGCAGCAGTCACCAAAGACGGCGCTGTCAAGACCCGTAACTACAAGCTCACCGTCTACTCCGCCGAGGCAGCGGATACCGAAGCCGCGCTGAACAAAGCGGCAGCTGCGCTTCCGTCCAATCTCCGTCCCAAATACGGCACGGACACCAACATCCTCAATATGCTCAAAGCGCTGATTGGTGAAAGCGATGTTGAGCTTGCGATGAAAGACGCCGTACAGAGCGGTGACAAAAAATCTGCCATCGCTGCCGACGGCACGATAGATTATTATTTCAGCGACAGCATGTCCGGCGGCCCCGGATACGCGAATTTCACTGTCGTGCTCAGCCTGAACGGGCAGAGCACGGAAAAAGACCTGCGCGCCACGATCCCCTGGAACACTGACAAGGTCAGGGCAGCTCTCGAGCTCGCCGCCGGCCGGGTCACCGTGCCCGCAGAGGTGACGGACAGCCTTGAACTGACGAAGTACCCCTTCAAAGAGGGCAAGACTCCCGACGACGGCTATAGCTATTCAACGCTCGATACATGGTGCACGGTGACGTGGACCTCCGCGGACAGCTCCGTCATAAAAATCGGCTCCGCGCCTTACTATCCGTACTACTCCCCGTATAACACCACTGTCATCCCCGGCAAGCTCGATCAGGATGTCACGCTCACCGCAGCGCTCGTCTGCAGCAGCGTCGACGGCGTTGCCGTGACGAAGGAATTCACCGTCTGCGTCAAGGGCGACCCCGACGCGCAGGATATAACCGAGCTGCTTCAGGCGAAGCTTGACGCAGGTCTCAAGGATCCCGGTCTGACCGACGACGTGACCGGCAATAAGATCGATCCCGAAAACGTCACCTCCAGCGGGATACAGTTCCCCACAACGCGCGATTTCAAGATCGACGGCAAGTATTACCCCGTCACCATCAAGAGCAGCAACCCCGACGTCATCAAGACCTCTGATGTGAACAACGCCGCGCGCGTCGAGGTCCTGCGCCCGATGCCCGGCGAGGAGCCCGTCAAGGTCACCGTGACCGTCACGATAACCGAAAAGGCCACCGGCAAGTTTGCCTCCCGCGATATCGAGCTGACAGTACAGCCCCTCGTCAACGAGGAGATCGATCGCGAGCTTGAGCTGATGGAGCTTGTCAAGGCACACTACTTTGACGGCATCAGAAACGCCAACACCAGCCCCGACGATATTCAGACCGACCTTCACGCTTTCCAGGAAGCCTACCTCGACGATGACGGCGAGCTCGTCTGGGTGTATAACTACAAGGACGTGACCGGCAAGGGCATCGCCCCGAGCGAGATGGACGGCTGGCAGGCCGCGGAGCAGTGGCGGCTTTTCAAGTCCAGCAACCCCAAGGTCATCACGCATGAGAATCTTCTCGTCACGCGTGATAAGGAGCATAAGCTCGTCACTATAACGAGCTGGCTCTCCAGCGAGCGCTTCGCGGAGCTTGCGAAGAAATACCCGGACGATAAGCGCCTGAGCCAGCTCGTGAACCAGCCTGTCTCCGTGCAGCTCCAGGTGACCGGCACCGATCCTACGAGCGACAAGCCCATCGAGGATCTTTACGCGGTGTACTTCACCCTCAGCGATAACGGCAGCGAGTGGTTCTCCTGCAAGCTCGATAAGCTCCCCGAGGGCACCAGCGCGCTCGACGTGCTGCATAAGGCTCTTGCAAGCCACGGCTACTCCGCCTCCGGCAGCACATATATCAGCGCCATCTCCGGCCCGAACGGGACTCTCAAGGAAAAGGACCGCGGCCCCAATTCCGGTTGGATGTACTCCGTCAACGGCAGCATCGCGAGCGTCACGATGAATCAGTACTTCGTCTCCGACGGCGACAGCATCGAGATGTTCTATACCGATGACTACACCAAGCTCGGCCACAGTGGAGAATATACCCCGGACGATGTCATTGACCTCATCGACGCCATCGGCACCGTCACAAAGCGCAGCGGGGACGATATTGCCGCCGCGCGCAAGGCCTATGACAGCCTGACGGATGAAGAGAAGAAGCAGGTGACGAACTACGGTACCCTGCTCGCGGCTGAGAAGGCTTATGCCGATATCCTCAAGAAAGCTGCAAAGGAGCTCGGCGATATCTATAAGACGACCGGCGACTACATCGAGAAGCTCCCCGGCGATGAGCTGAACGCTTTCGGCAGCGAGTGGTACATTCTCGGCCTCGCGCGCAGCGGCCGCAAGGTCTTCGATGACTACTATAAGGCTATCGAAAAATACGTCTCCGAGAACATCGATGAGAATGGCCGCCTCGATGAAAAGCGCGCCACCGATAACGCAAAGCTCGTCCTCGTGCTCAGCGCGCTGGACAAGGACGTGACCGATGTCGGCGGGCATGACCTGCTGAAAGCACTGAGCGACATGGACTATGTCACGCAGCAGGGGCTGAGCGGTGCGATCTATGCCCTGCTCGCCTTTGACTGCCGCGGTTATGATATACCCTCTGCTGATAAGAACGTCGAGCAAACGAGCCGTGAGGGGCTTGTGAAGTACATTCTCGACAAGCAGCTCAAGGACGGCGGCTGGGCATACTCCGGCGACAAGGCCGAACCGGATATGACTGCAATGGCGCTTCAGGCTCTCGCCGCGTATTATAAGACCGACGCAAAGGTCAAGGAAGCAGCCGATAAAGCCGTGACCTGCCTGTCGAAGCTCCAGAATACCACCGGCGGTTATGACAGCTACGGCAGCGCCAACAGCGAGTCTGCCGCTCAGGTCATCACCGCACTGACCGCTCTCGGCATCGATCCGGATAACGACGCCCGCTTTGTCAAAAACGGCGCGAGCGTGCTGGATTCTCTGTGCGGCTTCTATGTCGACGGCGGCGGCTTCCGCCACGTCTCTGACGGCAAGCTCGACCCGACCGCGACGGCTCAGGGCTATTATGCTCTCGCAGCGTATTACCGCTTTGCCGGCAGCCAGACCGCGCTGTATGACATGACCGATCTCGACACCGTCGAAAAAGCGGCATAAACCTAAAAAAGTCTCAGGAAAGCTTAGCTTTCCTGAGACTTTTTTAATATTCAATCTCAATACTGCATCAGCGGGGCCGAGCCGTCGTCCTCGCCTTTGGTGATCCTGCGTATCTCCGCCTCGTAGCTGTAGGTGTCGCTGACGTGGACGGTGAATTTATCACCGACCTTCTTCCCCAGCACCTCCTTGCCGAACGGGGATTCCTTGCTGATAAGCCCGTGCAGCGGGTCGCAGCGCACGGTCGTGACGACCTGGATCACCTGCGTGTCGTCGTCCTCCGGGATGTATATCTCCACCTTGTCGAACAGACCGACCTCGTCGTAAGCAGAGCGGTCGTCTATCACCTTTGCGGACTTTATCATCCCCTCAAGGTACCTGATACGGCTGCGGTTCTTGTTCTGCGCCTGCTTTGCGGCCTTGTACTCGAAATTCTCGCTCAGGTCGCCGAAAGCGCGGGTACGCTTGACCTCCTCTATAAGCCCCGGCATAAGCTCAAGCCGGCGGTAGTCAAGCTCCTCTTTCATTTTTCTGATATCTTCTCTTGTAAGTTCGTCGTTCATTTTCCGCCTCACAGATCAATATTAATGGTGTTAAGGCCGTTTTTCTCGAACTCCGCCATGTATTCGTCCATGCGCGCCGTCAGCTCCGAGAAATCCTCCGGGTCGGTGTCGACCAGGTCAAGGTCGCGCCGCGCCAGCTCCTCGGCAAGGATGTTGAAAAACACGCCGTCCTCATAGTCAGCGATGGCCTCGTGTATGCCGCCGTCCTCATACGCCTGCGACGGGAAGATGTGCCCGTGCCAGCGCTGGATAAGAGCGCGCATACCGTGATCCGGGCAGAGCGAGAAGAGCTTTTCCTGAAGCTGGTCATAGTCCTCAAAGCGGTCGTCCCCTCTGGTGGAGTTGAGTATCCAGTTGCCGATATACACCATGTCAAGCAGACGCCTGAATTCCTTTTCGCTTAGCTCTATGTTCAAAGTATCGCCTCCCGGCAGATAGTATTGGGGAGAAGCCGAAGAACGCTTCACCAGCAGTTCCTTACAGATTCTCACCCATGCTTATTATAGCAGAGGACATGGCTTAATTCCACAGGTAAACAATACAAATTTTTCTTGTAATACAGGCCCCTTTGGGTTATATTAAGATGGTTAAGATCATTGATTGGAGCATTTGATGGATAACAGACCTGTCGGCATTTTCGACTCCGGCTTCGGCGGGCTTACCGCGCTGAAAGCACTGAGGGAAATGATGCCCGATGAAAACATAATATACTTCGGCGATAACGGCCGCGCACCCTACGGCGGACGCGGTGCGGAGCAGCTGAAGGCCATGGCGCGGCAGGATATCGCGTTTGTCTCCGGCCTCGGCGTCAAGGCCATGATCGTCGCCTGCGGGACGCTTTCAAGCGCCGCGGCGGACGTGCTTGAGGAATGCTCCCTGCCGCTCTCAGGCGTACTGAACGCGAGCGTCAACGTCCTGCGGCAGCTCGGCGGCTCCTCCCCTCTCGGTATAATCGCGACCGAAGCGAGTATAAAAAGCGGTGCTTTCAAAGCCGCGCTGCACGCTGCCTTTCCTGAGCGCGAGATCATCGACCTCGCCTGTCCGGAGTTTGTTCCGCTCATTGAAAGCGGTCATATCTCAGCGGACGATCCGCTTCTCACCTCCGCGGTGGAGCGCGCGCTCGCTCCGCTCAAGGCGCGCCAGCCCGGCACGCTGCTCCTCGGCTGCACGCATTATGGGATAGTCGGCGATGCGATAAGCGCATATCTCGGCAGAGATGTCAGACTTGTCAGCGCCTCGGAGTGCGCGGCGAGCGAGATGCGCGACCGGCTCGTTTCCTCCGGCATGACCGGCGGAGAGGGGCGGACGCAGTACCTGACCAGCGGCAGCGCGGAGGATTTCTCCAAGGTCGCCTCGGTCATTTTAGGCATGGACGATATCCGTGCCGAGCACATCCCCCAAATGGAGGTCGAATACATATGATGAAAGACGTTGTGATATCCCTGCACAGCACCCAGAATACCGGCACAGACGAGGAGGATACCATTGATTTCTCCACCGACGGGATGTATACCTACGACGGTGAAAACGCCTGCATCACCTATCTTGAAAGCGAAGTGACCGGGCTTACCGGCACGCGCACAAGCGTCATCGTCACCCCTGACAAAGTTGCTGTCGAGCGCGACGGCTTCATCACAAGCCGTATGTTCTTCATGGAGGGTGAAAAGACCTCGTTCCTGTACGACACCCCTGCCGGCTCGGCGACGATGTCGGTGCGCGCAAGGAGCATAAAAAAAGACTTCAATGAAGACGGCGGCACGCTGGAGCTTGACTATGTGCTCGATCTGGAGCATGCAGTCGTCAGCAGAAACAAGCTCCGCCTGGATATAAGGCAAATAGGGCAATGATTAAAAAAGGCACCGGGAAGTGATTTCCCGGTGCCTTTTTTCTTCAGCGCTCCAGACCTGCAAGCGCATCCATTTTCTTCATAAACAGGTGGTTGAACAGCGCGATCACGCGCCCCACGCCGAGCACCGCAAGCACCGTGCCTAAGCCGATGCCGATCACCTTGTGGCCGGCGGACAGGCATATGACAGCGGTCAGGCAGACGTCGAATAGGTCAAAGCAGTTCTTCGTGATGCCGACCGGCTTGCGGACAAAGTCGGCAATGGCCTGAACAATGCCGTCGCCGGGGTTCGGGATGACGCGCATATTGAGGGACATCGCCGCACCTATCCCGGTCAGGATGATACCGGCAATGAGCACCAGAAGCTGCGGCAGAAAGCCATCAGGCTCCGGCAGCAGCACCGAAAACAGGTTCATAAACCTTGTAAATACAAGGCACAGCGGCAGCTGCAAAACGTCCTTTCCCAGCGTGAGCAGCAAGGAGCCCTCCGGTCTGCGGATAAGGTGCAGGATGATCTCGACCGCGACAAAGACGGCGTAGAGTCCAAAGGTCGCGTTGCCGAAGTTGAGGCCGTATATAACGGAAACGCTGTATGAAATGGAAATGATCGGCGACACGCCAAGTCCGGATTTAGTGTTGAGAACTATGCCGAGCGCAAGAATGAGCAGCCCGGCTATATAAAATATTGCCCGGTATATTGTACTTTTCTTCATGTTTTATATCTGATTCCTGCTTCTATTTGAAATTTCCGTCACTCATTCTGCATGTCGCGCAGAACAGCTTCGGCACAGCGCAGCCCGTCCACCGCGGCGGAGGTGATCCCGCCTGCATAGCCTGCTCCTTCCCCGCAGGGATAAAGCCCGCGCAGACTGCTTTGCAGGGTATCATCACGGAGGATGCGCACAGGCGAGGAGGAGCGCGTCTCGGGGCCGGTGAGCACGGCGTCGGGCGCATCAAAGCCACGGAGCTTCTTTCCAAGCTCCGGTATGGCGTTATGCAGCACGGAGCTTATCTTCTCCGGCAGCACTTCATGCAGGTCTCCCCAAGTCACGCCCGGCTCATAGCTCGGCGTGACGCTGCCCGGGCCGGTGCTTGGCCGGCCGACCATGAAGTCACCCACGAGCTGCGCAGGGGCGCGATAGCTCCCGGCGTAATTATAGGCGCGGCGCTCTATCTCGCGCTGCCAGTACATCCCGGCAAGGACGCCCTCGCCCGGAAAATCATCGGTGTGCAGCGTGACAAGCAGGGCGGAATTGGCGTTCTCCCCATCGCGCTTTGAATAGCTCATGCCGTTTGTGACGACTCCGCCTTTCTCTGACGCCGCAGCAAAAACCTTGCCGCCGGGGCACATGCAGAAGGTGTAAGCGCTTGTGCCGTCAGGCAGATGCACATTCAAACTGTAATCCGCGGGGGGCAGCTCGCCGCGCTCTCGCCCGTACTGGGCAAGGTCGATATCGCGCTGCTTATGCTCGATGCGCACGCCCATTGAAAAGGGCTTGCGCTCCATATCAAGGCCGAGATCTCGCAGCATTTCAAAGCTGTCGCGCGCGGAATGGCCGATGGCGAGGATGAGTCGGGTGCAGGGCAGGGTATAATTCCCCTTTGCCGTGTGTACAAGCGCATGGGTCAGGCGGCCATTTTCGGCCACGATACCATCCAAGCGTGACCCAAAGCGAACCTCCCCGCCGAGGGAGATTATTTCACGCCGGAGGTTCTGCACAACATCGATCAGAACGTCGGTACCGATGTGGGGTTTTGCATCATAAGTGACGCTCTCCGGCGCGCCGTGCGCGGCAAATTCCCTCAGCACCCAGAACATGCGTTTATCGTGGGTGCCGGTATTGAGCTTGCCGTCAGAAAATGTCCCGGCGCCGCCTTCGCCGAACTGAACGTTCGACTCCGGGTCGAGTTCTCCGCCAGAACGGAAAGCGTCGACGGCGGCTTTGCGGCTCAGCGCATCCTGTCCGCGCTCAAGAACTATCGGACTTGCCCCGGCACGGGCAAGCACCAGCGCCGCGAACATCCCGGCAGGGCCGAAGCCGACGACGATGGGACGGGAAGCTGCCTCGACGTGTGGAATGTCATAGACAGGCTCGGTATATGCGCAGACGTCCTTCCCGGCAAAACGGGCAAGAAGCTTATCCTCCCCGGCGCGGAGAGCGACAGCGGCGGAGCAGGTATAGTGAATGTCATTTTTCTTTCTCGCGTCGAGCGAACGCTTGACGACGCGGCACTCCGCAATGTCAGACGTGCTGACGCGGAGCTTTTTTGCAGCCTTGGCAGAAAGGCGCGATAAGTCCTCCCCCGGCTCAAGGCGCAGATTGCGCACAAGTATCATAGGCCGAGCCTCCCGGCAAGCCGGCCGCTCGCCCATGCCCACTGGAGGTTATAGCCGCCGCAGTCCCCGTCGATATCCAGCAGCTCCCCGCAGACGAAGAGGCTGGGCATGAACCAGCTCTCAAGTGTTTCGGGGTTGAAGCCGCCGGTGCGGATGCCGCCGGCGGTGACCTGCGCGTTATCAAAGCCCTCGGTGCCGAGAAGCTTCAGGCGGAAGCCCTTGCAAGCTCTGGCAAGGGCGGTAAGCTGCCGGTCGGTGAGGGTCTTTATCGGCGCATTCGCGTCAAGCGCGGTATACTTGACGAGCATTTTCCCGAGGCGGTTATGGAGCATACCGGCAAGGATATCAGTTGCTGTAAGCTCAGGGAGCTTTTCGCGGCGCTGGCGGAGCATGGCAGTGACAGCCTCAACAGAATAGTCCGCGAAGAAATCGGCCTCGATACTCAGCCCTTTGCCGCCGGTAGAGGCAGCGCGGGAAACGTCGAACGCGGCAGGCCCGGAGACGCCGTTATCGGTAAATTGCAGCTCGCCCCTGCTCTCGGCAAGCACTTCCCCACCGGAAAACAGACGCAGGCGGCAGTCAGCGCGCACACCCTTGAGAGAACGCGGATACTCAGGCTCGGTGATGAGCTGGACAAGGCTGGGATAAAGCCCGGTGCGCTTATGGCCGAGGGGCTTTAAAAGCTCATACCCGTCGGACACACCGCCGAGCTTTGCACCTGCTGCTCCCCCGCAGGCGACGATGAGCTTATCGCAGTGGAGCGTCTCACCATCGGTGACGACCGCCCACCCAGTATCATCGCGGTATATCTCCTTGGCGGAGGTTGCGGACTTAACTTCAACACCCGACTGCTCCAGCGCGAAGCGAAGCACATCAAGGACGGAATTGGCAGAGTTTGAAAGCGGGTAGACGCGCCCGCCGTACTCCTCGACCATGACAAGGCCAAGGGAGTGAAAATACTCCAGTGCCTTCTCCGGCGGGAACTTCTCAAGCGCAGGCACGGCAAAAGCTGGGTTCTCCCCGTGGTAATTCTCGGGCGAAGCGCCGGTATTGGTGAGGTTGCAGCGGCCGTTGCCGGTGGCAAGCAGCTTGCGTCCGATGCGCTGCTGACGCTCAAGGACGATGACGCGGCGGCTCTTATCCTCCGCGGCGGTAAGCGCGGCGATGAGCCCGGAGGCCCCGCCGCCGATAACGATCACAGTTTCCATATATTCATTCTCCGTGCAGGATGTCATGCGCGACGGGGGTATAGAACAAGCGGCTGACCTCGGCGGGGTCTTTGGTCTGGCCGAGGATCCACATCAGTTTTGCGTAGACGGCTTCGGTGGTCATGTCGTAGGCCTCAAGGACGAGGGGGTTGCTCTTGAGGCTGTGGCCGACGGAATAGACCGAGAGGTCGGAGCCCTCGTTCTGCACCTGAGTCGTCATAACGATGAACTTGCCCTCGGCGGTATGGCGCTTGACAAGCTCAAACAAGCGGCTGTCGTTATACGAGGGCAGGCCGCCGACGCCGAAGCACTCGATGATTAGCGCGTCATTGCGGGTAAGAAGGAAGTCGAGCACCTCGGGATCGGTGCCGGGAACCATCTTCACAAGGGCGACATGCTCATCAAGCTTATCATAAAACAGCGGTGCGGGCAGCGTATCAGGCGCGATATAGCGCATGAGACGGTGGTCGTGCAGGATGGCAAGGTCGGGGTAATTGATGCTTGAAAAGGCGGCAAAGCTCTTGGAGCAGGTCTTTCTCGCGCGGGTGCCGAGAATGACGCGGCCGCTGAACACGATATCGACCCCGGCGAGCAGGCCTGAGCAGGCACAGACAAAGGCATCGGTCAGGTTGAGCTTGGAGTCGGTAGAATCATAGTTGATGGGCTTCTGCGCGCCGGTTATCATAATGGGCTTGTCCGCGCCCTGTACAAGATAGCTCAGCGCGGCGGCGGTATAGGCCATGGTATCGGTGCCGTGGCTGATGACGAAGCCGTCATAGCGCGCGTAATTATCGCGCAGAGCCTGAGCGACGGCGATCCAGTGCGCAGGGGTGATATTGGTGCTGTCAAGGCTGAAGAGGGACTTGCAGTCGACACGGCAGAGCGAGCTTATCGCCGGGACATAGCGCAGCAGCTGCTGCGGGGTGAGCTCCGGGGTCAGGCCGTCGGGCGTCATTTCGGAGGCGATAGTGCCGCCGGTGCCGAGCATGAGGATGTTTTTCATATCGGGTGAGTCCTTGTTAAAATCGTTATAATAGATAATTATAACAAGTTGGGGGAAATTATTCAACGGTATTGCGTACCCTTTCGGTGTTTACCTTGAAAAAAAGAGCGGCGTTTAGTATAATATTTTTACAGATTTTGTTATCAAAAGATTGGGGGCGCAGCAATGGATATCTTTGACCTCATCGGCCCGGTAATGGTAGGGCCGAGCAGCTCGCACACGGCGGGCGCGGTGCGTATAGGCTATGTGGCGAGAAAGCTCCTCGGAGAGAAACCGAAGAGCGCGAGGATCACACTGCATGGCTCCTTCGCTGCGACCGGCCGCGGGCACGGCACGGACAAAGCTATAGTCGCAGGGTTACTGGGCATGCATCCGGACGACGAGCGCATTCCGCGCAGCTTTGAGCTGGCATGGGAGCAGGGGCTTGACTTCTCCTTTGAGCTGCGTGAGCTGCGCGCCGCGCACCCGAACACGGCAAGGCTCGACCTCACCGGCGAAAGCGGCAGGCGGCTCAGCATGACTGGCGCGTCCGTCGGCGGCGGGCGCATAGAGGTGCGCGAGCTTGACGGGATTGCGCTCTCGTTCTCGGCGGAAAAACCGACGCTCATTATCCGCAATGAGGATCAGCCGGGGAGCATATCAATAGTTTCGGCAGTGCTGGCAAACCTCGGGATAAACATTGCGACCTTCCACGTAAACCGCAGCTCACGCGGCGGGCAGGCGATAATGGTAATAGAGTGCGACTCGCCCGTATCGCAGGGCACGGTGAATACCATCGCCGCGATGCAGGGGATCATAAGCGCGGCGGCGGTCGATACGGACTGAGGAGGTTTGAGCGATGGCGGTATTTTTATCGGTAAAGGAGCTTCTCTCGGGCGCAGAGAGCGCGGGGCTGGAGCTTTGGGAATATGTCCTGCGCGCAAGCGCGGACGAGACAGGGATAAGCACTGAGCATTCATGGGCGCAGATGGCCGCGCGGCTCGAAGCGATGAAGAAAGCCGACGCCTCTTATGACGCCGGGATGCGCTCGCACAGCGGGCTCACCGGCGGGGACGGTGCGAAGATGGACGCCTACGCCGCAAACGGCGGCGGGATATGCGGGGAGTTCATCGACGGCATTCTTGCCGCGGCGCTGCGCATGGGCGAGTGCAACGCCTGCATGCACTGCATCGTTGCCGCGCCTACGGCGGGTGCATGCGGAGTTCTGCCGGCGGTGCTGCTGCCATACGGCAGACGCTATGAGCTTCCCGACGACACGCTCATAAAGGCACTGTACGTCGCATCCGGCTTCGGTGCGGTGATAGCACAGCGCGCCTCGATATCGGGCGCGGAAGCGGGCTGTCAGGCGGAGATAGGCACAGCGGCAGCGATGGCCGCGGCGGCGCTCGTATACCTCCACGGCGGCAGCGCCGTGCAGATGGCAAACGCTGCGGCGATGGCGCTCAAGAACATGATGGGCTTGGTGTGCGACCCTGTGGCGGGCTTGGTCGAAGTGCCGTGCATAAAGCGCAATGCCGCGGGCGCGATGAACGCGCTGTGCGCCGCCGAGATGGCGCTGGCGGGGATAGAATCGCACATACCGCCGGACGAGGTGATAGACGCAATGGCGGCGGTCGGCGCGGCGCTCCCCTCCTCGCTGCGCGAAACGGGCATGGGCGGCATTGCCGCAAGCCCCACGGCGGTGAAGTTTAGAGAAGAGTTCTTCGGGCAGTGAGCGCGCGAATCTCAGTTTCAAAACAGGAGCTGCATCCCTCATAAAGTACAAAGCCTCGCAGAGTTTTTTCGCCTCGGAAGGCGAAAAAATAAATCATATATATTTTTGCCGGGGCGTGTACCTCGGCAAAAATACTTCTCGCGTAGTGAGTGTCGAGCGAAGCGAGGCATGAACGAAGCGCAATCTTTTTGTCGGCGAAGCTCAAAGAGCTTCGCCGACAAGCTGAAAAAAAGCTGTATCCATTTTTTGGATACAGCTTTTTTATTCAGGTTAAAGCTATCAGACCAGTTCGATAACTGCGACTTCTGCAGCATCGCCGCGGCGGGTGCCGATGCGGGTGATGCGGGTGTAGCCGCCGTTGCGGTCAGCATACTTCGGGGCGATCTCGTCAAAGACCTTCTTTGCCACGTCTTCACGGGTGATGAAGGACAGCGCCTGACGGTATGCGTTCAGATCCTTTGCTTTGCCAAGGCTTATCATCTTCTCGGCGAGAGGAGCTATCTCCTTTGCGCGGGTAACGGTGGTCTCCATACGGCCGAGGTCAAGGAAATCGGTGACCTGCTGACGGAGCATCGCCATACGCTGAGAGGTAGTCTTGCCGAGCTTTCTGGTTCCGGGCATAATTGCATTTCCTCCTTCTTGAGAGCTTACTGGTTGTCGTCACTGGCCAGAGACAAGCCCATCATGGTCAGCTTATGCTCGACCTCTTCAAGGGACTTGCGACCCAGATTACGGACTTTTATCATCTCGTCCTGAGTCTTGTTTACCAGATCCTCAACAGTATTGATGTTAGCACGCTTGAGACAGTTGAAGCTTCTCACCGACAGATCCAGCTCTTCGATGGTCATCTTGAGCATGGTATCCGGCTCCTTCTCGACCTTCTCGACAACGGTGGAGTTGCTGCCGATGGTGTCGGAAAGATTGGTGAAGAGCGTGAAATGGTCGCAAAGAATCTTTGCGCCAAGAGACAGGGCATCCCTTGCAGTCATGGTCTTGTCCGTCCAGACCTCGATGGTCAGCTTGTCAAAGTCCGTCTGGTTGCCCACACGGGTGTTCTCGACAGAGTAGTTGACCTTGAGGACCGGGGTGTAGATAGAGTCCACGGGGATGGTGCCGATGGGCATCTGAGGATTCTTGTTCTGCGCGGCGGAGACATAGCCTCTGCCGTGGTCAAGAACGAGCTCCATATTCAGAGCGCCGTCGGGACCGAGCGTGGCGATATGCTGTTCGGGATTGAGGATCTCCACCTCGGCGTCGGTCTTGATGTCGCCGGCGGTGACTTCGCACTCGCCTGCGGCCTCGATATAGACGGTCTTTGCTCCCTCGCTGTGAAGGCGGGCAATGATGCTCTTGACGTTGAGGACGATCTCCGTCACGTCTTCCTTCACACCGGGGATGGTGGAGAACTCATGCTGCACACCGGCGATCTTTATGCTGGTGCATGCGGTGCCGGGGAGAGATGAGAGAAGTACCCTGCGAAGAGAGTTACCAAGAGTTGTGCCGTAGCCGCGCTCCAGGGGCTCTATGATGTACTTGCCATAAGAGCTGTCCGCCGGAGTCTCGATGCATTCGATGCGCGGCTTCTTAATTTCGATCATATAGTTATATAACCCTCCTTTTAAGTTGTGCGCTCAGCCGAGCGCCTGTGGAAATCAGCTTACCAATTTGAGGGTGTCTTTATTACTTGGAGTACAACTCGACGATAAGATGCTCTTCGATAGGCATATCAATGTCATCGCGTGCGGGAACTGCAACGATCTTTGCCGTCATATTGTTCTTGTCATACTCGATCCACTTCGGCGCGGGACGGAAGGCGTTATCCTCAATGTTCTCCTTGACCTTCTGCATGCTCTTGCCCTTCTCGGTAAGGGAAATGACCATGCCGGGCTTGACCTGGAAGCTGGGGATGTTGACCTTGCGTCCGTTGACGGTGACGTGACCGTGGTTGACCAGCTGACGAGCCTCGCGGCGGGTCATGGCGAAGCCAAGTCTGAACACGACGTTGTCAAGACGCTGCTCAAGGATAGCCAGGAGGTTTTCACCGGTGATGCCGGGCATCTTCTCGGCTCTCTCATAGTACAGACGGAACTGCTTTTCGAGGACGCCGTAGATGAACTTGACCTTCTGCTTCTCATTGAGCTGCATGCCGTACTCGCTCTGCTTTTTGCGAACCTGAGCCTTGGGGTTGCGGATGGTGTCGACCTTGCTCTTGCCGGTATAACCCAGAGAGGCAGGGGTGACGCCCAGCGCCTTTGCGCGCTTAACTATGGGCTGTGTATTCTTTGCCATTATCTGTACCCTCCTTCAATTAGACGCGGCGACGTTTCGGAGGACGGCAGCCATTGTGAGGAATGGGGGTAACGTCCTTGATCATCGTCACTTCGAGACCTGCGGTCTGAAGGGCGCGGATAGCGGCCTCACGGCCCGAACCGGGACCCTTAACGAACACTTCGACGGACTTGAGGCCGTGCTCCATGGCTGCCTTTGCGGCAGTCTCAGCGGCGGTCTGAGCGGCGAAGGGGGTAGACTTCTTGCTTCCGCGGAAGCCAAGGCCGCCTGCGGATGCCCAGGATATCGCGTTGCCCTGAGTGTCGGTAATGGTGACCATAGTGTTGTTGAAAGAAGAGCTGATATGAACCTGGCCCTTTTCAATGTTCTTGCGTTCTCTCCTGCGAGTTCTGACTTTCTTCTTAGCGCTTGCCTGAGTTGCCATAATTCATATCCCTCCTTACTTCTTCTTATTTGCGATGGTGCGTTTCGGACCCTTGCGGGTACGAGCGTTGGTCTTGCTTCTCTGTCCGCGAACGGGCAGGCCGCGGCGATGGCGCATACCACGGTAGCAGCCGATCTCGGTCAGGCGCTTGATGTCAAGCGCGGTCTGACGGCGGAGGTCGCCTTCCACGATGTAGTGGTGGTCGATCGCTTCACGCAGCTTTGCTTCTTCCTCATCGGTGAGGTCCTTAACTCTGGTGTCGGGGTTGATTCCGGTCATGTCCAGAATCTTCTTTGCGCTGGTTCTGCCGATACCGTAGACATAAGTGAGACCGATTTCTATTCTCTTGTCCTTGGGCAGGTCAACGCCGGCTATACGTGCCATATTATACGATCATCCTTTCGATAATTGTTTCCGCATTGTCGATGCGGGGACTTGTTCCCGCCGGAGGGAGTCCCCGGATCCATGCGGGATTTTTATAAGGACAGACTGGGCAGACTTACACGCTGCGCGTGCAGTATCGTACCCAACTTGTCGCCTGAGTTTGATGCGGGGCGCACGCCCCTCTCTGCGAATCAGCCCTGGCGCTGCTTGTGCTTGGGGTTCTCGCAGATAACCATGACTTTACCCTTGCGCTTGATTATCTTGCACTTTTCGCACATGGGCTTCACGGAAGGTCTTACTTTCATTTGTTTTACCTCCTACTTGCTTCTCCACACGATGCGGCCGCGGGTGACGTCATAGGGAGACATCTGAACCGTGACCTTGTCGCCGGGAAGGATCCTGATAAAGTTCATCCGGAGCTTTCCGGAAATATGCGCCAGAATGATGTGACCCTTGCCGATATCCACCTGGAACATGGTGTTGGGCAGGGATTCCACCACTGTGCCCTCAAGTTCGATTACATCGTCTTTTGCCAAAGTAAATTCCTCCAAAGTCGGTGTGGCTTAAAGCCAAAGATCATCTGCCATCGTAAGGATCTCGGCCTCGCCGTCGGTGATATGGATGGTGTTTTCATAGTGGGCGGCGAGAGTGCCGTCAACGGAAACGACCGTCCAGTCGTTGGCGAGCGTCCTGACGTCTGGCTTGCCGATGATGACCATCGGTTCGACCGCGATCGTCATGCCCCTTACAAGGCGCGGATTTGCTCTGTGCGACATCCTGTCGGCTCTGTAGTTCGGGACCTCCGGAGCCTCATGCATCTGACGGCCTACGCCGTGACCCACGTACTCGCGGACGACGCTGTAGCCGTGGCTCTCAACGTAATCCTGAACAGCTCCGCCGATATCGGATATCCTGTAGCCCTCCTTCGCGAACTTGATGCCCTCGAAGAAGCTTTGTCTTGTAACCTCGATGAGTTTTCTGGCCTCGTCGCTGATCTCGCCGCAGGCATAGGTGCCTGCGCAGTCACCAACAAAGCCCTTGAAGGTCGCGCCCACGTCGACTGACACAATGTCGCCGTCATGGATGACCCTCTTGCCGGGGATGCCGTGTATGACCTCCTCGTTCACCGAGACGCAGGCGCTGGCAGGGAATCCGCCGTAGCCCAGAAACGTGGGCTTTGCGCCCGACTTGAGGATGAACTCATGCACATACTTGTTTATCTGCCTGGTAGTCACACCGGACTTGATCGCCTGACGCGCGATGCTGCGCGCGCCCGCGGTGATCTTGCCGGCCTGACGCATCAGTTCAATCTCTGATTTGGATTTAATATAAATTGTATCTGACATATAATTAAATCCCCAGAGCTTTCTTGATCTCAGCGGTCGTCGCGCTGATCGTGGGCTGATTTTCGACCGTCTTGAGCTTGCCGCGCTCGGCGTAGAATGCTTTTAGCGGCTCGGTCTCCTTGTGGTAGGTATCGAGGCGAGCCTTCACGGTCTCGGGAGCATCGTCCTTGCGGATGGTGAGCTCGCCGCCGCAGGCGTCGCACACGCCCTCTACCTTCGGGGGATTGTTCACGATGTGGAAGGTCTGGCTGCAGTTCTTGCAGGTCCTCCGGCCGGACATACGGTCGATGATCGTATCGTCACCTATCTCGATGGACAACGCACAGTCGATATCGATGCCCATCTCCTCCATCGTCTGCGCCTGCGGTATAGTGCGCGGGACGCCGTCGAGGATGTAGCCGTTTTTGCAGTCCGGCTCGGCGAGACGCTCGCGGATGATGCCGATTATGACATCATCCGGAACGAGCTTACCGGAGTCCACATAGCTCTTGGCCTTCAGTCCTACCTCCGTACCGGCTTTCATAGCGGCGCGGAGGATGTTTCCAGTGGAGATCGTCGGTATACCCAGCTCGCGGCTGAGTATTTCTGCCTGAGTACCTTTACCTGCGCCGGGGGCGCCTAAAAGTATAAGTCTCATAAAGCATGGCCCTCAATTAATCAAGGAAACCCTTATAGTTGCGCATGAGCATCTGTGCTTCAAGAGCGCGGACAGTCTCAAGCGCGACACCGACGACTATTATGATCGAGGTACCGCCAAGGGACACACCCGTGAGGGATGCGGACTGGCTGAAGTGAGCAACGAGAATGGGGACAACGGCGATGATGCCGAGATAGAGAGCACCGAAGAGAGTGATCTTGTTGAGCACCTTCTGGATGAACTCGCTGGTCGGCTTGCCCGGACGGAAGCCTGGGATGTAGCCGCCGTTCTTCTTCAGGTTGTTGGCCACCTCGATGGGATTGAACTGGATGGTGGAATAGAAGTAGGCGAAGAAGATTATCAGCAGGAAATAGATAATTGCATAGGGGATGGAGTTGGTACCGAACCAGGTGTTGACCCAGCCGTCAGTCTTGCCGGTGAAAGCCGCGATGGTCGCGGGGATGCTGGCGATGGACTGAGCGAAGATGATGGGCATAACGCCGGACATGTTCACCTTCATGGGCAGGTGTGTGCTCTGGCCGCCGTACATTTTACGGCCGACAACTCTCTTTGCGTACTGCACGGGGACCCTGCGCTCGGCATCGTTGACGTAAACGATCAGGACGATGATAGCGAGAGCGCCGAGGAACACGAGCAGTGCGACCCACCACTCCAGGGAACCGGTGGAGATATTACGAATGCTCGTAATAACGCTGGTCGGGAGTCTGGAAATGATGCTCGCGAAGAGGATCATCGAGATGCCGTTGCCGATACCGTATTCGGTGATCTGCTCACCCAGCCACATGATCAGAGCGGAACCGGAGGTGAAGGTCAGGATGATGACGATCGCCGCCCAGATGTTGTTCTGTGCGTAGCTGACAAGGAAGTTGTTGTTCTTGATGAGCATGTAGTAACCGAAGCCCTGAAGAAGGCCGATACCGACAGTTGCGTAACGGGTGATGGAGGCGATCTTCTTTCTGCCTTCCTCGCCCTCGTCCTTGCTCAGTCTCTCCAGTGCGGGGATAGCGATGCACAGCAGCTGGATGATGATGGAAGCATTGATGTAGGGCTGGATGGACAGGGCGAATATAGTCGCCGTGGAGAAGGCTCCGCCGGACATGACGTCCAGCAGACCCAGAACGGTGTTCTGGACGGTGTCAAAGTAGTTCTGAAGGAGACTTACATTGACATAAGGAACAGGGATGGCGTTGCCAAGACGATAAAGCAGAACTATAAGGAGAGTGAACAGGATCTTTTTGCGGATCTCTTCAACCTTCCAAGCGTTGCGTAATGTCTGAAGCACTTAGACCACCTCTGCCTTTCCGCCGGCCGCCTCGATCTTCTGTTTTGCGGTTTCGGAGAAAGCAGCAGCTTTAACAGTCAGCTTCTTGGTAATTTCACCGTTGCCAAGGAACTTGATGCCGTACTTGCACTTGGAGATGATGCCGGCGTCAAGAATGGCCTGAACATCAACGACTGCGCCATCCTCGAACTTGTCGAGAACGGAAACGTTCAGCGCATCCAGAGGCTGGGCAAAGATGTTGTTGAAGCCTCTCTTGGGGATGCGGCGTGCCAGAGGCATCTGGCCGCCTTCGAAGCCGATGCGGACACCGCCGCCGCTGCGGGCCTTCTGACCCTTGTGGCCGCGGCCTGCGGTCTTGCCGTTGCCGGTAGCGTGGCCTCTGCCCTTGCGCTTGTCGACATGGGTGGAACCAGCTGCGGGAGAAAGTTCATGAATATACATTCTCTGGCCCTCCTTATTCTTCGGTGACCTTGACGAGATAGCCTATCTGGGCGATCTTGCCGCGGGTCTGGGGGTTGTCGGGCTGTACGGTCTCGTTGCCGATCTTGTGCAGGCCGAGGGAGTAAGCGGTAGCGATGTGCTTATCGTGTCTGCCGCTGAGGCTCTTAACGAGCTTGATTCTAAGATTTGCCATGATTCGCCCTCCTTAACCCTGGATCTCTTCAGGAGTCTTGCCTCTGACGGCAGCGACCTGAGCCGCGTTGCGCAGGGACTTGAGGCCTTCCATGGTAGCTGCGACCACGTTTGCGGGGTTGTTGGTGCGCAGGCACTTGGTACGGATGTTCTTAATGCCGGCTGCTTCGACAACAGCACGGACAGCGCCGCCGGCGATAACGCCGGTGCCTTCGGGTGCGGGCTTGAGAAGCACGCGGCCGGCGCCGAACTCACCGATGACCTCGTGAGGAATGGTAGTGCCCTGAAGGGTAACGGTGCAGATGTTCTTCTTTGCATCCTCAAGGCCCTTGCGGATAGCCTCGGAGACTTCGTTTGCCTTGCCCATGCCGAAGCCGACGCGGCCCTTGCCGTCACCGACTACGCAGAGAGCTGCAAACTTTGCCACGCGGCCGCCCTTAACGGTCTTGCTGACGCGGTTGAGGGAAACTACCTTCTCGATGAACTCGGAGGGAGCCTCGTCTTTACGACGGTCTCTTCTGTCATTATTGTATGCCATTAGTTTCTCCCCTCCCTTAGAACTTCAGGCCGCCCTCACGGGCGCCTTCTGCCAGTGCCTGGACACGGCCGTGATAAATGTAGCCGCCGCGGTCAAACACTACTTCTTCGATGCCCTTCTTAAGAGCACGCTCTGCAACGATCGCGCCGATCTTCTTTGCGGCCTCGATGTTGCTGCCGTTGCCTTCAAAGCTCTTCTCGACGGTGGAGGCGGACACGAGGGTGCTGCCTGCGACGTCGTCGATGATCTGAGCATAGATGTGGTTCTCGCTGCGGAATACGCTCAGGCGGGGTCTCTCAGCGGTGCCGGAGATCTTGCCGCGTACTCTGTTGTGGCGCTTGATGCGCTGTCCTTTTGTATCGGGTCTCTTAATCATTCAGGCACACCTCCGTTTACTTAGCACCGGTCTTGCCTTCTTTGCGGCGGATGACTTCGTAGTCGTACTTGATGCCCTTGCCCTTGTAGGGTTCGGGAGGTCTCTTACCACGAACTTCTGCTGCAAACTGGCCGACCTTCTGCTTGTCGATACCCTTGATGACAACATGGTTTGCATCGGGAACGTCGATCTGGATGTCCTCGGTCTCGGGGACGATGACCTGATGAGAGTAGCCGATGTTGAGGACCAGGTTCTTGCCTTCCTTGGCTGCACGGTAGCCGACGCCGTTGATCTCGAGCTTCTTTTCGAAGCCGTGAGTAACGCCGATGACCATGTTGTTGACCAGAGATCTGGTCAGGCCGTGGAGAGAACGGTTCTCCTTGGTGTCGTCGGGACGGGTGACATGGAGGACGCCTGCGTCGATCTCAACCTTCATCTGTGCGGGCATGGTGTAAGCGAGCTCACCCTTCGGACCCCTGACAGTGATGTGGTTGTTCTCGTCGACCTTGACTTCGACTCCTGCGGGAATGGTTATTGCTTCTCTACCTATTCTAGACATTGCGCTACCTCCTTACCATACGAACGCAAGGACTTCGCCGCCGACATTTGCCTTGCGGGCTTCCTTGTCGGTCATGACGCCCTTAGAAGTGGAGATGATCGCGATGCCCAGACCCTTGAGGACGCGGGGCAGCTCGTCGGCACCGGCGTAAACGCGCAGGCCGGGCTTGCTGACGCGGCGGAGCCCCTGGATGGCTCTCTCCTTGCCGGGCAGGTACTTGAGGGTAATGCGGATGATGCCCTGGGTGCCGTCATCAATGACCTGGAAGTTCTTGATGTAGCCTTCGTTGAGAAGGATCTCAGCAATGGACTTCTTCATCTTGGAGGCGGGGACATCGACGGTTTCATGCTTAGCGCTGCCGGCGTTGCGGATGCGGGTAAGCATATCTGCAATGGGGTCTGTGATCTGCATGGATTTTATCCTCCTAATTTAGAGTTACTGCCAATGGCAGTTCAGGCGGCGAGGTTCCATGCCAATGCTTGATTGGCCATGGCCTTTCGTCATCCTCAGACTAGGTTCGCTCCATTCCGCTTCGTCGGTTTCCGTAAGAGCCGCCAAAGCTCCATATCCGCGATCCAAGTCTTCGTCCACAAATCAAACCCACTTCGTTGGGCTTTGATTTGTAAAGAGAGACGCGGGGCGCTGGGCTTGCTCTTTGGTTCACTCTGAAGCTCGATTTTGCATTCCCTGTCTGTTTTATCCATAAGGCGGGAGGGATCGGCTCCCGCCGTGTGGAACATTTGAATGCGCTGTTTTTCGCAGCGCGCCGATTTTGCGTCAGGTCAAGCGGCGAGGCGAAGCTGTACTAAAGTACTGCAAGCCGACGTCAACGACACATGACGCGAAATCAGGAAGAAGCGCTTCTGCGCTGATCTTGTGTCAGGTTAGGCGGCGAGGCGAAGCTGTACTAAAGTACTGCGAGCCGAAGCCAACGACACATGACGCAAAATCAGAAGGAAGCCTTGCGCACACCGGGGATCTGGCCCTTATAAGCCAGCTCGCGGAAGCAGATACGGCAGATGCCGTAATTGCGCAGGTAGGCATGGGGACGACCGCAGATCTTGCAGCGGTTGTACTTGCGGGTGGAGAACTTAGCAGGAGCCTGCTGCTTAAGGATCATTGATTTCTTAGCCATTCTTTACTCCTCCTCAGCTCACAAAGGGTGCGCCCATAAGCCTGAGCAGCTCGCGAGCTTCTTCATCGGTCTGTGCGGTGGTGGTGATAGCAATGTTCATGCCGCGCAGCTTTTCAATCTTATCGTACTCGATCTCGGGGAAGATGATCTGCTCTTTAAGGCCGAGGCTGTAATTGCCGCGTCCGTCGAAAGCATCGGCGGAGATGCCGCGGAAGTCGCGGACACGGGGCAGAGCCACGTTAAAGAGACGATCGAGGAACTCCCACATACGATCCTGACGCAGAGTGACCTTGACGCCGACCTTCATGCCTTCACGAAGCTTGAAGTTTGCAACGGACTTCCTCGCCGCGGTAGCAACAGCGTGCTGACCGGTGATGGCGGAGATCTCCTTGATGACGCCTTCGAGTGCCTTTGCGTTATCCTTGCAGTCGCCGCAGCCGACAGAGACAACGATCTTGTCGATCTTGGGGATCTGCATGGTGGACTTGTACTGGAACTTCTCCATCAGAGCAGGAGCAACTTCCTCAAGATACTTTTTCTTCATTCTTGTCATAGTAAGCTAACTCCTTTCTCAGATTTCTGCGCCGCACTTCTTGCAGACGCGGGTCTTCTTGCCGTCGGTGATCTTGTGGGCAACGCGGGTGGCCTTGCCGCACTTGGGGCAGACGAGCTGAACCTTGCAGGCATAGATGGGGGTCTCGACCTTGATGATGCCGCCATCCTGACCCTGCTTCTGGGGCTTCTGGTGCTTGGTGGCAACGTTGACGCCCTCGACGACTACCTTGAGTCCCTTGGGATCAGCGACGAGGACCTTGCCCTCTTTGCCCTTGTCCTTACCGGACAGAACGATGACTTTATCGTCTTTCTTAATGTTCATTCTCTGTGCCCTCCATTAAATCACTTCGGGAGCCAGGGACAGGATCTTCATATACTCTCTGTCACGAAGCTCGCGGGCGACGGGTCCAAAGATACGAGTGCCGCGGGGGTTCTTATCGCCGGTGTTGATAAGAACAGCTGCGTTCTCGTCGAAACGGACGTAGGTGCCGTCTGCGCGGCGAACGGGCTTGACGGTGCGAACGACGACTGCCTTGACGACATCGCCCTTCTTGACCTGGCCACCGGGAGCCGCTTTGCGGACGGAGCAAACTATAACGTCACCGATGCTTGCATACTTGCGCTTGGAACCGCCAAGCACGCGGATGCACTTAAGTTCCTTGGCGCCGGTATTGTCGGCGACCTTCAGATAAGTTTCCTGCTGTATCATTCTGGCGCCTCCTTACTTAGCCTTCTCAACGATCTCGACCACGCGCCATCTCTTGTCCTTGGACAGGGGGCGGGTCTCCATCACGCGGACGATATCGCCGACACCGCACTCGTTGTTCTCGTCGTGCGCCTTAAGACGATAGGTACGTCCAATGATCTTCTTATAGGTCTTGTGGGCAACGCGGTCCTCAACGATGACGACCACGGTCTTGTCCATCTTGTCGGATACGACCTTACCAACGCGGGTCTTACGGGAAGTAGTTCTTTCTTCGTTCATCATACCTTACCTCCTCAATTCTGCTTCTCGCGCAGGACGGTCTTGACGCGAGCGATGTCACGGCGGGTAGCGGAGATCTTGGTGGGGTTATCAAGATGATTGGTAGCGTGCTGCATACGAAGCATGAACAGATCCTTCTTGAGGTCGGCGAGCTTGGTCTGAAGCTCTTCGACGGACATGGAGCGTATTTCGTTTGCCTTCATCTTATTCACCACCGTTCTCAGACTCGTTGCCCTTCTTGACTATCTTGGTCTTGATGGGCAGTTTGTGGCTGGCAAGGCGGAGAGCCTCACGGGCGGTCTCTTCGGGAACGCCTGCGATCTCAAACATCACTCTGCCGGGCTTGACGACTGCGACCCAGTACTCGGGGGAGCCTTTACCGGAACCCATACGGGTCTCGGCGGGCTTTGCGGTAACGGGCTTGTCGGGGAAGATCTTGATCCAGACCTGACCGCCGCGCTTGGTGTAACGGGTCATGGCGATACGGGCTGCTTCGATCTGATTGGACTTGATCCAGCCGGGCTCCTGAGCCACAAGGCCGAACTCACCGTAGGAGACGACGTTGCCGCGGGTGGCCTTGCCCTTCATGCGGCCGCGCTGAACTCTGCGGTACTTAACTCTCTTAGGCATTAACATTAGTTGTTGCCTCCTTCCTGTGCGGGAGCTTCCGGACGGGGTCCGCGGTTGTAGCCGCCCTGACCTGCCGGTCTGCTGCCGTAGGGACGGCGCTCGCCGGACTGACCCTGACGATTGTCGCGGCCGTCACGGTTGTAGCCGCCGGGACGGCGGTTGCCGCCGGGGCGACGGTCGTCTCTGCGACGGCGCTCGCCTGCGGGCTTGGAAAGGTCCATCGTGCGCGGAGTGGTGCGAAGGGTCTGGGAAAGGACTTCGCCTTTGTAGATCCAGACCTTGACGCCGATACGGCCGTAGGTGGTGTTAGCCTCTGCGAAGCCGTAGTCGATGTCAGCGCGGATGGTCTGCAGAGGAATGGTACCCTCGTGGTAGCACTCGCTGCGTGCAATCTCAGCGCCGCCGAGACGGCCGCCGCACTTGACCTTGATGCCGCGCGCGCCCATTCTCATGGCGCGGCCCATAGCGTTCTTCATAGCGCGGCGGAAGCCGATGCGCTTTTCGAGCTGCTGGGCGATGTTCTCAGCGACGAGCTGAGCATTGGTATCGGGGGTGCGAACCTCAACGATGGAGAGAGCAACGGGCTTGCCGATGAGCTTCTCTACTTCGAGGCGCAGGCGCTCTATCTCCGCGCCGCCCTTGCCGATGACGACACCGGGTCTGGAGCAGTGGATATAGATGCGAACCTTAGTGCTGTCGCGCTCTATCTCGATGGTGGGGACACCGGCGGAATAGAGGGCCTTTTTGAGGTACTGGCGGATCTTATAGTCCTCGACGATCAGATCGCCGACTTTATCTTCTCTTGCGTACCATCTGGAATCCCAGTCTTTAATAACGCCTACACGCAGGCCATGGGGATTAACTTTCTGTCCCATAATTCTGCCTCCTTCCCTTAGTCTCTCTCAGCCACAGCGATCATAATGTGGCTGGTGCGCTTGTTGATGCGGTACATACGGCCCTGAGCTCTGGGCATGCCTCTCTTGAGGATGGGGCCTGCGCCTGCGTAGGTCTCGCAGACATAGAGCTTCTCAGGATCCATTTCGAAATTGTTTTCGGCGTTGGCCATGGCGCTCTTGAGCACCTTGATCATCAGCTCGCAGCCGGCCTTGGGAGTGTTCTCCATCAGGGCCATGGCGTACTTGGCGTCCTTGCCGCGGATCATGTTGCAGATGATCTCAACCTTGCGGGGAGAAATACGGGCGTATTTGTGCTCCGCACGGGCAATTTTCTTTTCGTCCATTTTTTCTCCTCCTTACTTACCGGTCTTGCTGCCTGCGTGGCCGCGGAAGGTACGGGTGGGAGCAAACTCGCCGAGCTTGTGGCCGACCATATCTTCAGTGACGTACACGGGAACATGACGGCGGCCGTCATGAACAGCGATGGTGTGTCCGACGAAGGACGGGAAGATGGTGGAAGAACGGGACCAGGTCTTGATGACCTGCTTGGTACCGGCCTTATTCATCTCATCGACTCTCTTCAGCAGCTCGGGAGCGGCGAAGGGGCCTTTCTTAATGCTTCTGCTCATTTACGTTCCCTCCTTACTTTGCGTTGCGGCGCTTGACTATGAACTTATCGGTGCGGTTCTTAGTCTTGCGGGTCTTGTAACCGAGTGCGGGCTTGCCCCAAGGAGTTACAGGGCCGGGACGGCCGACAGGAGACTTGCCTTCGCCGCCGCCGTGGGGGTGGTCGCAGGGGTTCATGACGGAGCCGCGGACAGTGGGACGGATGCCCATGTGGCGTTTGCGGCCGGCCTTGCCGATGTGGATATTGGCATGGTCGATATTGCCGACCTGGCCGATGGTGGCGAAGCAGTCAAGGCGGACCTTGCGGAACTCGCCGGAGGGGAGACGCACGGTTGCCATACCGTTTTCCTTAGCCATCAGCTGGGCTGCGACGCCTGCGCTGCGGACGAGCTGTGCGCCCTTGCCGGGGTAGAGCTCGATGTTGTGGATAACGGTACCGACAGGGATGTTTGCCAGAGGCAGAGCGTTGCCGGGCTTGATGTCGGCAGCGGCGGAGGAGACGATAGCGTCGCCTGCGTTGAGGCCGACCGGAGCGAGGATGTAGCGGCGCTCGCCGTCCTCATACTCGCACAGTGCGATGAACGCGCTGCGGTTGGGGTCGTACTCAAGGCGGAGGACCTTAGCGGTCATCTCGGTCTTGTCGCGCTTGAAGTCGATAACGCGGTACTTCTGACGGTTGCCGCCGCCCTGATGGCGGACGGTGATGCGGCCGTAGCTGTTGCGGCCGGAGTTCTTCTTGAGGACCTCGGTCAGGCTTCTCTCGGGCTTGACGTGCTTTGCAACTCCGTCGAAGCCGGAAACGGTCATCTGACGTCTGGCAGGAGTAGTAGGTCTGTAAGTTTTAATAGACATTCTTCAATCCTCCTTATGCCATGCCTTCAAAAAGCTCGATGTTCTTGGAATCGGCGCTGAGCTTAACAACGGCCTTTTTCCAGGAAGCGGTCTTGCCCATGGGGTAAGCGCCGGTGCGCTTAGCCTTGCTCTTGACGTTGAGCGTGGTGACCTTGATAACGGTGACACCGAAGATCTCCTCGATGGCTTTCTTTATCTCGATCTTGTTTGCGTCCTTGGCGACTTCGAAAGCGTACTTCTTAATGTCGAGGTCTTCCATGGACTGCTCGGTGATGATGGGACGGATAACGACATCGTATGCGGTCTTCATCAGGCGAACACCTCCTCGATCTTTGCAAGTGCAGCCTTGTCGACTATCATCTTGCCGCTGGTGAGAATCATGTAGGGGCTGAGGATGGTGGCGGTGGTGGTGGTCACGCCTTCGATATTGCGGGCGGACTTGACAACGTTCTCGTCAACATTCTCGGTGACGACGAGGGCCTTGCCTTCGACGCCGAGCTTGGTCAGGAAGCCCTTGAAAGCCTTGGTCTTGATCTCATCCATCTTCAGACCGTCGATAACGACTATCTCGCTCTCGGCTGCCTTGGAGGACAGAGCGGACTTAAGAGCCAGTCTCTTGACCTTGCGGTTGAGGGTGTAGCTGTAATCTCTGGGCTTGGGGGCAAATGCTACGCCGCCGTGGTACCACACGGGGGAGCCTGCATAGCCTGCGCGTGCGCGGCCGGTGCCCTTCTGGCGCCAGGGCTTCTTGGTGGTGTAGGAAACCTCACCCTTGGTGAGTGCGCTCTGAGTGCCCTGACGGCAGTTGGCAAGATGGTTCTTGACGCAGTCGTGCAGAACATTCTTGTTCGGCTCGATGCCGAAAATGGCCTCGGAGAGCTCGATCTCGCCGATCTTCTCGCCTGCCATGTTAAATACGTTTGCAATAGGCATTTATGCTGCTCTCCTTTCCTTACTTGTTGCGGGCGGAAGCCTTCTGCGGGTTGACACGTGCGGAAGCCTTCTGCGGGTTGAGGGAGATACCGGCGGCCTCGCCCTTCTTGACGGGAGCGACCTTGACGGTGTCCTTGATATAAACGATGCTGCCCTTGGGGCCGGGAACTGCGCCGCGGATGGCGATCATGTTCAGCTCAGCGTCGACCTTGACGATGTCGAGGTTCTGGACGGTGACCTGCTCAACGCCCATGTGGCCTGCCTGCTTCTTGCCCGGGAATATACGGGAAGGATCAGTGCTGGAGCCCATGGAACCGGCGTGACGGTGAACGGGGCCGCCGCCGTGGCTGGTGGGGGTACGGCCCTGGCCGAAGCGCTTGATAACGCCGGCGTAGCCCTTACCTTTGCTGATACCGGTAACGTCGACCTTGTCGCCTTCTGCGAAGACGTCGGCCTTGACAACGTCACCGACTTCGAGCTTGCTGCTGTCGGCAAGGCGGAACTCCTTGAGGTGCTTGACCATGCCTACGCCCGCCTTCTTCAGGTGGCCCTGCTCAGGCTGACTCAGCTTCTTCTCGGCGACCTCTTCGTAACCGAGCTGGACAGCTTCGTAGCCTTCCTTTTCGTTGGTCATCTTCTGCACGACCACGCAGGGGCCGGCTTCAATGACGGTCACGGGAATGACCTTACCAGTCTCGTCGAAGATCTGCGTCATGCCGACCTTCTTGCCGATGATGGCTTTCTTCATTAAATATTTCCTCCTAATGGTTATTGGTTGCCTCGCTTAGCCCGGCTTGGGTTTTGCCGTCCAGAGGCTGGCAACTTGACCCGTCCGCATACGCAAGCTGCGGACAATGGGTTTTGATAAGTGTGGGCCGGTGCCTTCCGCACCGGAGGGGTGTACCAGATCAGAGCTTGATCTCGATCTCGACGCCGGCAGGGACTTCGAGGCTCATCAGTGCCTCAACGGTCTTCTGGGTGGGGTTGAGGATGTCGATAAGGCGCTTGTGGGTGCGGCGCTCAAACTGCTCACGGCTGTCCTTGTACTTGTGAACGGCACGAAGGATGGTGACGATCTCGGTCTTGGTGGGCAGGGGGATGGGGCCGGAAACCTTTGCATCGGTGCGCTTTGCAGCTTCAACGATGGTCTCGGCAGCCTTGTCGATGAGCTGATGATCGTAAGCCTTGAGGCGGATACGGATCATGTTCTTGTTGGTGCTTGCCATGTTTTTTCTCCTTTTTCGTACGTTTTTTCGGCGGCATTGGCTCCGCCATTATGCGTACGGATGAAACCCGTTTTTCCTATACACACAACCGTGCGTATCAGGCCGCGTCCGAAAAACAAACCGGCTCATTTCTCAGCCGGTCCGCCATCCGTGCGCGCGATATACGCGTGTACCGGATAGGTTTCAGCCGCCCGATTTCGTGTTGAAAGATATCAACACCGGACATACTCCACGGAAGTTACCTCGCTTTCACGAGCAATCTCCCGCTTCATCGCATAATACGCCCGTGCTTTTCGCACTCGCGCCTAATTAATATACCAATATATGCCCCGTATGTCAAGCACTTTTTTCGGCGTTTTTGCAGAAATTTTTCGTGTATTTTTGTAATCGATGTACAGGGGTCTATATTCTTTTCTTCTGCTTTTCTTTTTCGTTTATTGCGTTCATGGACATTTCACCTGCCAAACGGAATAACGCGTCTGTCATTACCTGCTCTGTGCTCTTTCCTCCGGCGCATATCCCGATATTTTTATAGAACTCATATACGTAATCTTCGACTTGCAGCTTTATTTCTTTCATTTTCTGTTTCTCCTTATGTATGTGGACTCGTTTCAGTCCCATAATAACATTGCTCTCCCTTAGAATCAATACAAACTTGGACTTGTTTGGGTTCATGTGAGAGGCTGGATATGCAGAAAATAAAGCAGGACGAAATAAATATCGGTGCAAACATCCGCGCGATACGCCTTTCCCGCGGCATTGGGCAGACGGAGCTTGTGCGCATGGTGCAGCTTCAGGGCGTGGACATGACGCGCGAGTGCCTTGTCAAAATCGAGCGCGGCATACAGCACATACAAGCCGTGCAGCTGCGCGCTATACGCGACGCGCTGGACACGACTTACGATGAGCTGCTGAAATAACGCGGCATATAAAGAGAAGAGCGGGCACGCGCCCGCTCTTTCTGTTTGTTTTTTAGTTTTTTGCAGTGTTTCACTGCTGGTCACTCCGCGGGCATACTTTCTGTATGAACAGAAAGTATGCAAAGAATCACAAAAGGGGAACCGTGCGCGGTTCCCCTTTGAATCCCTCCAAGAGAGGGCAAAGCTTCGGCTATCAAGCGTCGTTTTTGTGTCAAGTTTATTTTTGCAAAAAAGTCTGTCGGCAATGTTGAACGCTGCACCAACCCCAAGGGGTTTCCAATATTATAATATATCCCTCAGGCCTCCGGGCCGAAGGTAACGTGCAGCTTCTTCTCCGGGTACAGGTTCAGGAACTCCTCGAAGCAGAGGTCGTTTTCCATGATGTACTCCGCCGCCTCGACTCCGACATAGCGGAAATGTCCGGGGTAGCAGGCCTTCACATAATAGTCCTCCTTGCCCTCGGGGTAGCGCACGATAAAGCCGTACTCCGCGCAGTGCTCCGCCATCCACTTGTAGACCTCGGTGTCCTTGACCGTCTCGTCATGCATATTGTAGTAGTTCGCCGCAAAGTCTGGCTCGTCGGTTATGTCTATTGCAAGGCCGGTCGAATGCTCGCTGCACCCGGCAGGAAATACATAATCGACCTGAGAGGCCTCATATGAACCGCCGTAATCTTTCATGGCATCCTCGAACCAGAAGCTTGTATACTCGAAGTTCCTGTATCCGACGCCTATCCAGACCTTGTAGCCCTCGGCGCGCGCGGCGTCAAGAAAAGCCTGCGCAGCGGAGGTCACGCGGCTGTCAAGCATCTGACTTTCTATGTTCCGCACATTCGGATGATACCTGCTGACGCCGCAGACAACGCCCGCATACAAATACTCCCAGCTGTCGATGTCGATATCCGGCGGCGGGGGCAGTTCCTTCTTCTCTTCCTCAGCCTGAGCCGTCGGCTCCGGGGAGGGCGTCGTTTCCACCGCCGCGGCGGGACTGACTGCAGGTTCCGCGGCGCTCTGTCCGCAGCCCGCGGCAAATGCCGACTCGAGCATCAGCACCGCCAGTACGAAACATATTTTCCTGACCTTCATCATATATCTCCCATGTCATAATGATCCGGGGATGTGAAAAAACTGCGAGCCGCAGGCTCAGTCCGTATAGAGCGCTATGAACTCTTCAAAGCAGAGACCGTTCTGCTCGATATACTGCGCGGCCTCAACGCCGACATAGCGGAAATGGAACGGCTCATACATGACGCCGGTCACGTCCTCCTTGCCGGAGGGGAAGCGATGGATGAAGCCGTACTCCGCGCAGTGCTCAAGCAGCCACTTATAGGTATCGGTGTTCTCGATCTCGGAGTTTTTGATCTCACGATAAACGTCGGTTATATCGCAGGCAAGCCCGGACTGGTGCTCGCTGCACCCGGCGGGCATGGTGATATAATGACCGTTTGAATCCTTGCCGTCGCTCACGCCGTTATTGTTGCACACGCGCGTAAAGTTCTGCGCCTGCTCGGAATAGCTGCGGTAGCCCGAGGAGAGGAACACAGGCAGTCCCGCTTCCTTGCAGCCGAGCGCCATATCGAGCAGCGGCTGGGCGATGCGCTCATCCACCGGGCAGCGGTTAGCGTTATAGCTGGTCTGGATATCCGTCTCGCTGGCAGTCTGGTTGAGGTAAGCAAGCTGCTCCGGCTCATACTGGTCTATCGAATTATCACCGTTTACAAGCATGAACTCCCAGCTGTTAACGTCGATATCCGGCGGGGCGGGAAGCCCCAGCGCCGCGGCTTTCGCCTCAGGCGAGTTCGGATCTGCGGTGGGCTCCGGCGTTGCTTCGGGCGTCGGCTCCGCATCTTCCGGTGCGGCGGTGTCATCGATAGTGCCGTCCGAGGAGTAGCCCTCAGGCTTGAGCCCGCCGGCTTCGCCGTAATATTCCACATCGGCGCTGTGATAATGTATTCCCTCCTGCCGGTAGGTATAGAACACGAACCCGGCAAGGAATATTATTGCGATCGCGATTCTTGCTGCACGGTTTTTCATAGAGTTCCTCCATGTGCATGCTTATACTTGGGTTCACATACACAGCTTATAATACCATTTCAGTCCGTGCGGGTCAACATATTTTAGTTCATAGGTACAATTTTGCCGCCGTCCCGGCCGGGACGGCGGCAAGTGTTTCGTTCTTTAATTTTTATCCGAGGCCGCGCCGGGGATATCGCCGACGCCGTTGAGGACAAGGCGCGGCCGGTACGGGAACTTCTTTATATCCTCGCGCGCGGTCACGCCCGAGAGCACGAGCACCGTATCAAGGCCGGTCTCAATACCGGCGACCATATCGGTATCCATCCTGTCGCCGATCATAACGGCCTCTTCGGAGTGTACGCCGAGGATACGCAGGCCGGTGCGCATCATGAGGGGGTTCGGCTTGCCGATGAAATACGCGCTGACACCTGTGGCCATCTCGATCGGGGCAATCATCGCGCGGCAGGCGGGGATGATGCCCTCCTCCGAGGGGCCGGTGAGGTCGCTGTTCGTGCCGATGAGCTTTGCGCCCTTATTCACGAGCTGTACAGCCTTGAGTATATTCTCATAGTTATAGGTGTTGCCCTCGCCTATGACGACATAGTCGGGGTCGATATCGTTCATGGTGATACCCTCATCGTGCAGGGCAAACATTATGCCTGGGCCGCCGATGACATACGCGCTGCATCCGGGAGCCTGACGGCTGATAAATCGTGCAGTCGCCTGGGCGCTGGTGTAGAAATGCTTCTCGTCAACGTCCAGCCCCATGCGCCCGAGCTTCTGCTGAAGCTCTTTCGGCGTGCGCTCGGATGAATTGGTGAGGAAAAGGAAGTGCTTATCCTCCTTATAAAGCCAGTCGACAAATTCCTTGACGCCCGGCAGAAGACGGTTGCCGTGATAGATCACGCCGTCCATATCGCATATAAAGCCCTTTTTGTTTCTCAGTTCTTCCATAACTGATTCTCCTTCATTCTTATTATATCACGCCCCTATAATAGCATTCCTATGCGGAATACGAAAGTCAAATATTTGTAAAATTTTAATTGCCACAGAGCCAGAGGCTCTTTGGCAAAAAGATTGCGCTGTATATCAATTACTTCGGGAACGTCACCTTTATAGTCGTGCCCTCGCCGGGAGTGCTCTTGAGGTCTATGCTGCCGTGGTGGTACTGCACGGCATGCTTCACTATCGAAAGCCCCAGACCCGTGCCGCCGGATTCCTTGGAGCGGCTCTTGTCCGCACGGTAGAAGCGCTCGAACACGCGCGCCTGATCCTCGGGCGCGATGCCGATGCCCGTATCGGCGACGGTGACGGCGGCTTCGCTTTCACTCTGCGTGACGCGCACCTCGACGCTCCCGCCGGGACGGTTATACTTTATGGCATTGTCGCAGAGGTTATATATTATCTCATACACCAGACGGCGCACACCGGATATCTCCGCGCCCTCGCCGGTGAGGCTGAGCTTCACGCCCTTTTCCTCCGCCGCCGTGCGCAGGTTCTCTTCGGCTTCGGCAGCTTCGTCGTAAAGATCGACGCTCTCGCGCGGCATCTCTTCGCCCTCGTCGAGCTGGGAGAGCCTGATGATATCGCTTATCAGCGCCATAAGGCGGCTCGCCTCGCTGTGGATGTGCCCGACAAAGCGCGGCATGTCCTCCGGTTTCACAAGGCCGTTTTCGATAAGCTCCGCGCTGCCGATGATGCCCTGCAGCGGAGTCTTGAGCTCATGCGAAACGTTCGCCGTGAACTCGCGGCGCATACGCTCGGCCTGCTCCTGCTCGGTCACGTCAAAGGCGAGGATGACCGTGCCGATGCTTCTGCCGCCGGACTCGATGCGCGTGAGGTCGAAGCGGTAATTCCTGCCCGCGCGCTCGGAACGTATCTCCGCGTGGCCGTCGCGCATGGCCGCCTGCACCGCGCCGCTCATGGCGCTGCTGCGGTCTATCGTCAAAAAGTCCTGCCCCGCGCTGCCGTCGTCCGCGCCGAAAATTTCCTTCGCCGCGGCGTTTATGCTCAGGACATAACCGCGCTCGTCAAGCAGCACGAGCCCTTCGCGCATGCTGCCGGTGATCTGCGTGAACTCGTCCGTCCTCCGCCGCAGCTCCTTGAGCTGCCGGTCTATCTCCGTATGCTGCCGGTTTATCCGCCCGAGCAGCGGAGAAAGCTCCTCGTAAGCGTCGTTATCCAGCGGATGCTCAAGGTCAAGCTCATTGAGCGGATCGACTATACGCGCCGCCACGCGCTTTGCGAGCAGCAGCGCGATTATTATCGCCGCGGCCAGCACAACGAGCATCGGCTGCAGCATGCCCAGCGCGAGCACGACCGCCGTATGGCGGCTTGCCGAAATGCGCAGCACCGTGCCGTCAGACAGGCGCTTGGCGTAATATGTAGTCTTTTCCAGCAGCGTCGAGGAATAGCGTGTGCTCTCCCCTGCGCCGGTCCTGAGCGCGCCGTCGACCTCCTCGCGCCCGAGGTGGTTCTCCATTGACGAAGCGTCCGCCTGTGAATCGTATATGACCGTGCCGTCGGAGTCTATCCACGTAAGGCGGTAGTTTGCCGACTTTGCTCGCTCCAAGTATTCCGTGCCGTCGGTCTCCACCGCGGCGGCCGCAAGCCCCAGCTCGTCATGCAGAAGCTCCTTCTGTACGCCGCCGAAGTATTCGCTCAGCACACCCAGCGTGACTATGAAGCTTGCCAGCAGGACCACCGCGGCGACAAGCGTTATAGACCTGAAAATTCTTTTCGTCATTTCTCTGCCTCCAGACGGTAGCCGACATTGCGCACCGTCTCGATAAGGTTCCCGCAGCTGCCCAGTTTCTGCCGCAGGGTGCGGATGTGCATATCCACCGTACGTGTTTCTCCGACAAAGTCCATGCCCCAGACGGCGTTGAAGAGCTGATCTCTCGTGAAGGCCGTGCCGGGATTCGAGAGGAACAGCTTCAAAAGCTCAAACTCCTTATAGGTCAGCGCGACGCGCGCGCCGCCGACCGTGACCGTGTGCTCCTCGGGACTGAGCTCGAGCGCGCCCGCGCGCAGCACCTGCGCCGGAGCTTTCGGCGCGCAGCGGCGCAGCACCGCTTTCACGCAGGACACAAGCTCCATCACCCCGAAGGGCTTCACGAGATAATAATCCGCGCCGAGGTCGAGCCCCTGTATCTTGTCATACTCCGCGCCCTTCGCCGTGGCCATAACGACGGGGATGTCCCGCAGCTCCGCTCTCGTCTTCATGCGGCGCAGAAGCTCGATGCCGTCTATCCCCGGGAGCATCACGTCGAGCACGACAAGCTCCGGTCTCTCTTTCTGCACGGCTTCCCAGAACTGTGCGCCATCAGAAAAGCCCTCGGCCTCAAAGCCCGTGGACTGTAAGGCGTACACCTCGATATCCCGGATACTCGCATCGTCCTCAACGCACCAGATCATAAGCTTTACTCTCCCCTGTGTACTCCCGTCACGGAAAAGATCACCCACTCGGCAATGTTCACCGCGTGGTCGCCTATCCGCTCGAAGTATTTTGCGATCATCAGCAGGTCGAGCGCGTACTCCCCGTCGTCGGGGTCCTTGGCTATCTTGGCGATAAGCTTGCTCTTTACCTGCAGGAAGTATTCATCGACGATATCGTCCTCGTCGACGACCTTCTCCGCAAGTATTGTATCATGTTTTACGTAAGCGTCAATGCTTTCCGTGACCATGTGTATTGCGGCCTTGGCCATTTCGGTGAGGGTGACATAGTCCTCGGGGTTGTGCCCGTCGATAAAGCCGATGATATCGGCGATCTCCTCGGCCTGATCTCCGATACGCTCAAGGTCGGTTATCATCTTGAGCGCGGCAGATATCTGCCGCAGGTCGCGCGCGACCGGCTGCTGCTGTAAAAGCAGTCTCAGGCACAGCGCCTCTATCTCCCGCTCCTTGCGGTCAATGTCCGCCGAGAGCGGCGCGACCTTTGCCGCAAGCTTCATGTCAGCCTCGGTCAGTGCCTTTGAAGCGAGGGCGATGACCTCCTCGCACTGCGCGCCCATCTCTATCATCTCACGGTTGAGCTGGGCAAGCTGTTCATCAAAACGGCTCCTCATTATCCGAACCTCCCCGTTATATAATCTTCGGTCCTCTTGTCCTCCGGCTGGGAGAAGATGTGCTCCGTGCCGCTGTATTCTATCAGCTCTCCCAGGAGGAAGAAAGCCGTGCTGTCAGATATACGCACCGCCTGCTGCATGTTGTGCGTGACGATGACGATGGTGTATTTTTCCTTGAGCTGCGCTGCAAGCTCCTCAATCTTTGAGGTGGAGATCGGGTCGAGGGCGCTCGTCGGCTCGTCCATCAGCAGCACATCCGGTTCGACCGCGAGCGCGCGGGCGATACAGAGTCTCTGCTGCTGGCCGCCCGAGAGACCGAGCGCGTTCTTCTTGAGCCTGTCCTTGACTTCGTCCCAGATCGCCGCGCCGCGCAGGGAGCGCTCGACTATCTCGTCCAGCCGCGCGCGGTTCTTGATGCCGTGCGTGCGCGGGCCGTAGGCGATATTATCGTAGATGCTCATGGGGAAAGGGTTCGGCTTCTGGAACACCATGCCGACCTGACGGCGCAGCTCGTTGACGTCCGCCGATGGGTCATAGATATCCTCGCCCTTATACTTCACGCTGCCCGTGATCTTCACGCCGGGGATAAGGTCGTTCATGCGGTTGAGCGTTTTGAGAAAGGTGGACTTGCCGCAGCCGGACGGGCCTATGAGCGCGGTTATGCTCTTCTCGGGAATGTCGATGCTGACATCGTGCAGCGCCTGATGCGTGCCGTACCATAGGCAGAGATCGTCGGCCTTTATTATACTGTTCTTATCCTGCGTCATAAGCTCTTCTTCCTTTTGAAATATCTTTCGACCAGCGCCGCGGCAAGGTTTATCAGCAGCGTCAGTATCATGAGTATAGCGGCGATGGCAAAGGCGACCTCAAATTCGCCCTGCTCCTTCGCGTAGACATACAGCGCGACCGTGAGCGTCGCGCCCGCACCGGCAAGGCCTTCGAACAGGCCGTTGAGCGCGTGGGCAAAGCCCGCCGTGAACAGCAGCGCCGCAGATTCACCGAGGATGCGCCCGACCGAGAGGATGCAGCCGGTTATAATGCCGTCGATACAGCCGGGGAACACGACCGTGCGTATCACGCGCCACTTGCCCGCGCCGAGGCCGAACGCGCCCTCGCGGTAGCTCTGCGGGACGGTTTTCAAACTCTCCTGCGTCGTGCGCATTATCGTCGGCAGGTTCATTATGACAAGCGTCAGCGCACCGGCCATCAGGGAGGTCTGCATCCCGAGGAACTGGCAGAAGAACAGCATGCCCACAAGGCCGTAGATTATCGACGGTATGCCCGAGAGCGTCTCCGCCGCGTATTCGATAGCCGCGACGAGCTTCTTGTTTGAAGCGTACTCGGTCAGATATATCGCCGCGCCGACGCCCAGCGGCAGCACGTACACGAGCGAAGCGAGGACGATATAGAGCGTGTTCAGGATATCCGGCAGGATGCCGATGGAGTTTGTAAGATAGCTCGGCTTTGTAGAGAGCAGCTTCCATGTCACGTTCGGCAGGCCCTTATAGAGCACATACCCGATCATAAACAGCACCAGCGCCGCCGTGAGGAGCGCGGCAAGCGTCATAAGTGCGCGCATCGTAACGATATATGCCCGGCGCTTACCGGAGAATTTATGCTTGAGCATCCTCAGTTCCCCTCCTTATCGCGCTTGAGGAAGAAGTTGAGCGCGGCGTTTATCAGCATGATGAACAGGAACAGCACCAGCGCTATCGAGAACAGCGCCTGACGCTGGAGGTCGCTCGAGTAGCTCATCTCGCTTGCGACCGCCGTCGTGAGAAAGCGCACGCTCTGGAACAGCTCCGGCATGTTCGGGACGTTGCCGGACACCATCATCACCGCCATCGCCTCGCCTATCGCGCGGCCGACGCCGAGGACGACCGCCGCAGCAATGCCGCTCTTTGCCGCCGGGACGGAGACGCGGAACCACGTCTCCTCGGGCGTCGCGCCGAGGGCGAGGGATGCGTCCTCATACTCGCCCGGCACGGCCTCAAGCGCCGTGACAGAGACCTTGATTATCGACGGCAGGATCATTATCGCGAGCACGATGATCGCCGCGAGCAGGCTTGCTCCGTCGGGGACATTGAATATCTTCCTTATCCCCGGCACGAGCACCAGCATGCCCACAAGGCCGTAGACGACCGAGGGGATGCCCGCAAGCAGGCTGACCGCCGAGCCCATGACCGCCTTTATCTTCGGCGGTGCGGCCTTCGCGAGGTACACCGCCGTCATGAAGCCGACTGGCACGCCGAGCAGTATCGCTCCCGCCGTGCCGTAAACGCTTGTGAGGATGAACGGGAGTATGCCGTAGCTCGGCTCCGCCGCGGTCGAGGCCCACTTCGTCCCGAGCAGGAACGGGATAAGCCCTATCTCGCGTATCGCCGGTATACCGGAAATGACCAGATACACCGTGATGAGCAGCACGCACCCGACCGTTATCAGGCCGAGCAGGAGGAACACCCCGTGTATTATATTTTCAAAAGCTCTGTTGCTCTTCATTAAATCTTCTCCGATCTGCTCCCTTGGTTTATCAAAACACACCGATACTTCAATATGCTTTGATAAACCAAGGCGGTGTTGACCGCCTTGGTTTTTTCGGGATAATTACTTCGCTACTGCGACTGCACCGGCTGCCGCGATGAGGTCTGCTGCATCAGCGGAGGTGGCGTAATCGAAGAAGGCCTGCGCAGCAGTGCTGAGCTCAGCGCCGTCCTTAGTGACGAGGACGAAGGGGCGCTGGATAACGTAGCTGCCGTCCTTGACGGTGTCCTCGGTCGGGGCGATGCCGCCGACGGTCAGAGCCTTGACGTTATCCTTGAGAGCTGCGAGAGAAGCGTAGCCGATGGCGTCGGGGTTCGTGGAGACGGTGGTGATAACGTCACCGGTGGAGGTCAGCTCCTGACGGTACTTGCATGAGTCCTTGGTGTCGGTGATGGACTCAAAGCCGTCGCGGGTGCCGCTGCCGGCCTCACGGCCGATGAGGACGATCTCGGCGTCATTGCCGCCGACTTCCTTCCAGTTGGTGATCTCGCCGGTGTAGATCTTCGCGATGGTCTCAACATCGAGGTCGGAGACGGGGTTTGCGGGGTTCACGATAACGGCGATGCCGTCGAGGGCAAGGATGGTCTCCTTGAGGCCGGAGGCCTTCTCATCGTCCTTCAGTGCGCGGGAGGACAGGCCGATGTCGCAGCGGCCTTCGCCGACGGCGGTGATGCCGGAGCCGGAGCCGGTCGGGTTATAGGTGAAGGTCACGCCCTTGTTCTGCTCCATGAAGGCTTCGCCCAGTGCGCCGATGACCTTCTCCATAGAGGTGGAGCCGTCGGTCGCGACGGTGCCGCTCAGCTCTGCGTGAGCTTCGGAAGCGGGAGCGGTCGTGGTAGCCGGGGCAGCGGAGCTGCCGCAGCCTGCCAGAAGCGCCAGTGCAAGGACTGCAATAAGTGCTATACTGATGATCTTTTTCATTTTTCGTTTCTCCTTTTGTTCTTCCAATATGAGAACACTCATTTCTTCTTTGTAGTCTTTCATGCTACGGCTATAATAATAGCGTCACCACGTAAAATGAAAAATCGCGCTCATGTAAAATACATGTAAAGCGCGATAAGTCCAAGGTTGAAAGCCTACTAAAAACATGGTAATATAGGTGTATAAAACGATCGAGGTGTTTTGATTTGAAGATTTCCACAAAGGGGCGCTATGCGCTGCGTATGCTTCTCGACCTCGCGGAGCATCAGAACTGCGGATACATCGCGCTCAAGGACATTGCCGAGCGTCAGGGCATATCCAAGAAATATCTGGAGCAGATCATACCGATGTATAACCGCTCAGGTATCCTTAAAACCGAACGCGGCTCGCAGGGTGGCTACCAACTCGCCAAGTCTCCGGAGACGCTGACGGTCGGGGAGATACTGCGCTTCACGGAGGGCGACCTCTCCCCCGTCGCCTGCGCCGGTGAGGAGACGCCGGTTTGTACGCGCAGCGCGGACTGTGCCGTGCTCCCGGTCTGGCAGGGACTGTACAAGGTGATAAACGAGTATCTTGACGGCATCACGCTTCAGGACATTATGGATCAGCACCGCGCTAACCCGGCGGACGACTATATGATATAAGGAGCATGGCCATGGAGCATCGACTGCGCCCCCGGCGAGGTCCTGACGCCGCACGCGCTGCGGCTTCCGCCTCAAGGGATCAATTATGAAAACGCATATCCTGCACTTTGTGATATACATCCCCGCCTGCGCCCTGCTCGCGTGGATATGTACTCTGCTATGAAGATGAAGAACTCGAAGACGCTTGATAACACCGCCGGGGTCTTATGCGCGCTCGGCGGCGAGACGCTTTTCGGCCTGAGCATCATCTTCACAAAGCAGGTGACCGAATACGCCGATGCCTTCTCCCTGCTGGGCTGGCGCTTCCTTATCGCCTTCGTCGTGATGAGTCTGTGTCTGCTCCTCGGTCTTATCAAGATCGACCTGCGCGGCAAGTCCTTGAAGCCGCTGCTGCTCGTGGCGCTGTGGAGCCCGTGCATCTACTATATCTCCGAGACCGTCGGCGTCCGGTACACGACGGCGTCGGAGAGCGCGGTCTTTTTCGCATGTATCCCCGTCGTATCGCTTGTCACGTCAACGCTGCTGTTGAAGGAAAAGCCGTCCAAAACGCAAGCCGCGGGTATACTCATCACCTTTGCCGGCATACTTGTGACGGTGTTTGCCGTCAGCGCGGCGTCGAGCCTGTCTGTACCGGGCTATGCTTTCCTGCTGATAGCCGTAGTGTCCTATTCGCTGTACACCGTCTTTGTCAGCAAGGCGCGTGGCTACACCGGCGCGGAGGTCACGTATATGATGCTGCTTGCCGGGGCGCTGCTCTTCGTCATCCTCGCCATTGTGCGCGCCGCGCTTCGTGGAAGCGTGGCGGAGCTGATTGCGCTCCCGTTCAATGCGCCCGGCTTTCTGGCCGCGGTACTGTATCAGGGTATCGGCTGCTCCGTGCTGGCGTTTTTCCTGTCAAATGTCGCCATTTCAAAAATAGGCGTCAACCGCACGGCTTCGTTCATCGGGTTCTCGACGGTGGTTTCGATCCTTGCCGGGGCGCTTTTGCTGCACGAGAGCTTTACCGCACTTCAAACCGTCGGCGTGGCCGTGATCCTCGCCGGGGTATATATCGCGAACATGACAACAAAACGGACTGCCTCAAATTGAGACAGTCCGTTTTGATATTCTGTTGTTCTTACTCCGAGAACATCGGGGTGGAGAGGTATCTCTCGCCGGTGTCCGGGAGCAGGGCAACAATGATCTTGCCCTTGTTCTCCGGGCGCTTTGCAAGCTGCGCCGCGGCAAAGACCGCCGCGCCCGAGGATATGCCGACAAGCAGCCCCTCACGTCTGGCAAGTGCGCGGCCGGCGGCAAAAGCGTCCTCGTTCTCGACCGGGATGATCTCGTCATATATCCCGGTGTTCAGCGTATCGGGGACGAAGCCCGCGCCGATGCCCTGTATCTTGTGCGGTCCCGGCGTGCCCTTCGAGAGCACCGGGGAGCCCGCAGGCTCGACCGCGACGACCTTGACGTTCGGATTCCTGCTCTTGAGGTACTCTCCCACGCCGGAGAGCGTGCCGCCCGTACCGACGCCCGCAACAAAGATATCGACCTTACCGTCGGTGTCCTCCCATATCTCAGGCCCCGTCGTCTTGAAGTGCGCGGCGGGATTTGCCTTGTTGGTGAACTGGCTGGGGATGAAGCTGTTCGGCGTCTCGGCGGCAAGCTCCTGCGCCTTCGCTATCGCGCCCTTCATCCCCTTTGCGCCGTCGGTCAGAACTATCTCCGCGCCGTAGGCCTTGAGCAGCTTGCGCCGCTCGATGCTCATCGTCTCCGGCATGGTGAGTATAACTTTATAGCCCCTTGAGGCGGCGACGGCGGCAAGCCCGATGCCGGTGTTGCCGCTCGTCGGCTCGATTATGACGGAGTCAGGCTTGAGCGCACCCTTGGCTTCGGCATCGTCGATCATCGCACGCGCGATCCTGTCCTTGACGCTCCCTGCGGGGTTAAAGTACTCAAGCTTACCGTACACGTCCGCGCCGAGATCATTGTCCTTTATGTAGTTCGTAAGCTTCAGAAGCGGAGTGCCGCCTATCAGATCGGTGATTCTTTCATAGGTTTTCATTGTTAAAAGCTCCTTTTAAAATATACATTTATTGTTTGTGTTGAAATATGTGCCCTTATTGGTCAAAGATACCCCATCAACATCGAAACAATATAAATATATATTCCATAAAAAGCGCTCCTATCATTTGCCAATAACTTATCGGCTTTGTAGGCATTATATTAGCACTGCCTTACTCATCTGTCAAGCCCTATCGCAAAAAATCTCCGCCGCCTTGACAGCTTTGTAAAATAGCTCTATACTGTCGCATATCAAATACATGGGTTTTGTATGATTTAGAGGTCACGCCAATGAAAAAAGCACTGATCGCGATGAGCGGCGGGGTCGACTCCTCGCTCGCGGCAAAGCCCGACAGTCAGGATATCTGCTTTGTCCCGGACGGGGACTACGCCGGGGTCATCGAAAAGCACACCGGGCGCAGGCCGGTGTGCGGGAACTTTGTGGACAGCTCCGGCAACGTTTTAGGCCGGCACAAGGGTGTGATACACTACACCATCGGCCAGCGCAAGGGGCTCGGCATCTCCGCGGCCGCGCCGCTGTACGTCTGCGATATCTGCCCGAACACGAACGAGGTCGTGCTCGGCAGCAATGAAGAGCTGTTCCGCCGCGAGGCGGATGTCATAGACTTCAACTGGATAAGCGGCAGTGCGCCTGCGCATGAGCTGCGCTGCAAGGCGAAGATACGCTACCGCCACCCCGAGCAGTTGGCGACGGTGATGCCGGTCGGGAGCGACGCCGTCCGCATCGTCTTTGATGAGCCGCAGCGCGCGATAACCCCCGGTCAGGCCGCCGTGCTCTATGACGGGGACACCGTCCTCGGCGGCGGAGTGATACAGAAAAAGACAAACGGGAAAGACCTTTGACCGGTCTTTCCCGTTTGCTGTTACTCAAGTTTTATTCCTTGACGGTGCCGTCGGGGTTAAACAGCGGCAGCGGAGCGAGGCAGATGATGTCATGTCTCTTCTGCGCGTCGCCCTCGGCGAGGACTGCCATCCTGCCGGCGACTATGCCACCCGCGCGGGTGACGAGCTCCTCCATAGCGCGGAGGGATTCGCCGGTGGAAATAACGTCATCAACGATGAGCATACGCTTGCCCTTGATGAGCTCGGCGTCGGCAGTATCGATGACGAGCTTCTGTACGCTCATCGTGGTGATGGACTTGACGTCCACCTCGAACACGCCGGACATATAGGCCTTGGGGCCTTTGCGGGCGAGGAAGTACTTATCCGCGCCGCTCTGGCGGGCCATTTCATACAGCAGAGGGATCGCCTTGGCTTCCGGTGCGATCAGATAATCGTACTCGGGAGCGCGCTTGAGCAGCTCGGCGGCGCAGTGAACGGTAAGCTCCACATCGCCGAACATGACGAATGCGCCGATGTACAGGTCGTCAGACACCTTGCACAAGGGCAGCTCGCGTTTCAAGCCGGCAACGTCCATCTCGTAAGTCATTTTTTTTGATTCCTCCTGAGAGTTCTTTAAATGTGACGTGTTTATTTTACAGAAATCACGGAAAAAATCAAGAACTATATTCAAAAAATCCGGAAAAATCAGTCATCATTGGGCAAAAATTTTACGCTGCCTAAGCCAATACCGAGTTCGAGCGCATTGTTTTTGTACATTGTACCTTTTTACGCATTTATATTTCACCGCAAATTGCAGTTGTATTTTATAGTAAAGTCTTTCCCCTCTGCGCATCTTTGCAGGCGCCGCATGAGCTGATATAATCCGATTAGAATTTTTTTCGGCAGCTGCAATCTTTTTCCGCGGAATACGACTTGGATAATGTAAGGGGGTTCATATATGACAGACACCTCGATCATAGAGCTGTATTTCAGACGCTCGGAGCGGGCGATAAACGAAAGTCAGGCGTCCTACGGCGGCTACTGCTACCGCGTTGCGGACGGCATTCTCCGCGATGCGCGCGACTCGGAAGAGAGCGTGAACGACACATGGCTTGCGGCGTGGAACGCCATCCCTCCGACGCGCCCGAACTGCCTCAAGGCCTACTTCGGCACACTGACCCGCCGTATCTCTGTCGACCGGCTGCGCCGCCGCTCCGCCGCAAAGCGCGGCGGGGGCGAGGCGCTCATCGCGCTTGAGGAGCCTGCCGAGTGCATCCCCTCGGGCTTCAGCGTGGAGCGGACGATTGAAAACAAACTGCTGATACAGGCTTTCAACGCCTTTTTAGCATCCCAGACGGAGGCAGAGCGGAACCTCTTCGTCGCGCGGTACTGGTACGGCCTGCCGGTGGAGGAGATCGCCGCGAAGCTCGGGATAAAGAAAAATACGGCGCTCTCCACGCTGCGGCGCATGCGGCTGCGGCTGCGTGACCGGCTCGAAAAGGAGGGCTTGCAGTGACAAAGGAGCAGTTCTTTGACGCTTTCGGGCAGATAGACGGCGCTTATGTCCTCGCCGCCGGGGACGCGATATATGGGAAAACCGAGACAGCGCGCGTCTCATATAAAAAGCTTGTGCGCACGCTCATCATCGCGGCGGTCATTGCGGCGCTGCTGACGCTGACAGCGTATGCTGCGGGGCTATTCGGGCTCACGGGCAGGGTGATAAACGACCCCGGCGGCAGCTCTTTCCCCGGCGAGGCGGGAGAGGCAGTAGACAGGCTGCGCGCGGTACACCATCGGGACTATGTCTCCCTCGGCGGAGTGATAGGCTCGGCGGAGTATCAGGCGGCGGCTGAATGGCTGGCGTTCAAAGGTGGCTACGCCGACAAGAAAACTGCGGAGCAGACAGAGCAGGGGCAGCCCTACTACGAATGGCGTGACCTTGAGCGGAGCTTTGCAGCGGATAACGAAACAAAAGAGATCTGCCGCCTGTATCAGGTCTGGGATGAAACAATGTGGGCAAAACTGCAGGAGATCGCCGCACGGTACGGACTGGCGCTGCACACGGAGCGCCGGGCAATAGCGAACGCCGGGGATCAGAGCCGTGAGCACGGCGCGTATGAGGACGGATCGTTTCACATTTCGGCGTCGGCAGTGATCGCGCAGGAGCGGTATCTGTACGAAGTGTACTTGGAAAAGAGCGGCTGCCTGCCCTGCGACGATATGACGGCGGGCGGAGCCTGTGAATACGAGGAGTGGGAATACACTGCCGGCCGCGGCGATAAGGTCAGCATCGCCGTGCGCGATATGAGCACGAACGAGGCATGGGCGCAGTATGAGCTGCTGGTGCTTTATTCCGGTGACGGCGCTGTGATGACGGTCAGGGCGAGCTATGGCTGTCAGCGCGTGAATGGCGATGAAAAGCTCTTTGCGGAGCGCTTGGCGGACAGCATAGATTTTTCCGCTGTTGCCGGGGCAGATGCACCGGAGGACGCTGTTTTGATTCTGAAAGGTGGTTGAGATGAAAAAATATATTTCACTGTTTCTCTGCTGCGCGGCGCTATGGCTGTACGCCTGCGGCAGTCCGGAACAGTCAGCAGAGATACCTGCTCCGGTTGGAGACACCGGGGCCGCGCAAACCGTAAATGTTGAGTTCACCACCGATGACGGCCTGATCAAAATCAGCATCCATGACGATAACGCAGACTCCATTCCCGCGGCGATGCCGGTCCTTCGGGTGCGCCCGAAGATCATCACGTCGGATATGGCGCGGCAGATGGCAAAGGGGCTTTTCGGTGAGGCGGAGCTGTACGAGTATTCCGAGGAGCTGAGCAAAGCCGAGATCGCGGATATGATCGCCGCATATGAATACGCCGTCACCGACGAGAGCATAAAGGCCGACCACGGGGCGGACGCGCCGCAGAGCTGGATAGAGAGCGTGCGCGATGCGCGGCTCGCGATATTGGAATATTACCGCAACGCCTATGCCAATGCACGGGAGGAGGTCACGCCGAGAGCCTGCGAATGGAAGTTCTATCCAATGGAGCACTACGCCGTGCACGGCTTTGACTACGCCGGGAGCGACCCATACTATACCGATGCTTTCCCCGCGGGCATGTCCGTCGACCTGCGCGCGGTGACGGAGCTCGGCGGTGTGCCGTATGAGTTCTGGCTCAACAACAACGAGCAGGAGGACTTCCGCAATCACAGTCTCTCGGTCTTTGTGCTCGTGCCCGATCCCGGTGGCGCATACGAGGAGCGGCGAGCGCAGACGCGGGAATGGTACATGAGCATGGGGCTATACTCCGACGCGGCGGCGGACAAAAGCGCGCTTGAAGCGGCCTGCGCAAAGGCGGACATGCTGGCGGAGGAAATGGGGCTCGGCGAATGGCGCTTCAACGCAGCGGCGGCAGACAGGACAGAGATCACCGGCGAGGGTTGGCAGATAGACGTGACGGGCAGGCCGGTCTATGAGGGCTATCCGGTCAATTGGCAGAGCGCCGCGGGGCAGGACTGCTGTCCCGAGAGCCTGACTATACGCATGACGAACAGCGGAGCGCTCATCGATCTGCAGTACACTTCGCCGATGGAGATCGTCGAGGTGACAGAACAGACTGCGGCACTGAAAACCAGGGAGGACATGGAGCCGCTCGCGACACAGGCGATGCGGGAGCTGAGCTGTGAGACGCTGATACCGGGTCACGCTTCCGAGAAAGAGTATTGGGACGCTATCGGCGCGGTCATCACCGAGGTGCGGCTCGACATTGACAGCGTCTGCGTGGGCTATATACGTGTGCCGTGCGGCGGCGGGGACTTTCTGCTTGTGCCTTCGCTCTCCTTCCCCGGCAGGCTGAGCGTAACGGGCAGCATCCCCGGCGTGCATGAAAGTCCGATGGAGCTGCTCGACCGGGACGGGGACGGCTATAACGTTTCTCTTGACTTTGACCTGCTGGACGGCGGGAGGATAGGATAAAGAGTCTTTTTGGTGTTCCACTCCGTATCATCACATTGACGGAAGTATTTGACAACGCATACCCGAGGGGATATACTGATTACATTATACCGACGTATTGAAGCAGATACGCGGCACTATTGTAAGCAGGGGTGTTTTCTTGACTTTTTCAAGCCTCACTTTTACCACGCTTTTCTTCCCCGCGGTGCTGATACTCTACTTTATCTGTACCGATCTGCGGTGGAGAAACGGCGTTCTTCTTGTCGCGTCGCTTATCTTTTACAGCTGGGGCGAGCCTATATGGGTGCTCGCGATGATCGGCTCGACCGCGATAAACTACGTCGCTGCCATGCTCATCGACAGAGCCTCGTCTCCGGGGCTGAGGAAGACGGCACTCGTCGTCGGCGCGGCGGCCTCTCTCGCGGTGCTGTTTTATTTTAAGTACGCCGCGTTTCTCGTCAATTCCGTCACTTCCCTCTTCGGCGTCTCATTCAGCATACCGGTGCTGGAGCTGCCGATAGGCATCTCCTTTTACACCTTTCAGGTGCTGACCTATACGGTGGATGTGTACCGGGACAAGAGCCCCGTGCAGCGCGACCCGTTCAAGCTGATGCTCTATGTAAGCTGCTTTCCGCAGCTTATCGCCGGGCCTATCGTGCAGTATTCCGACGTGGCGGTGATGCTCGATGAACGCGAGAGCACGCCCGAGGGCTTCACCGAGGGCATGAAGCGCTTCGCCGTCGGCCTTTCAAAGAAAGTGCTGCTGGCAAACGTCTGCGGGCTCATCATCGAGGAGCTGCCTTCGGCCGCAGGAGCGAGTGGGATGTCCGTGCTCGGCGCGTGGTATATCTCCGTGCTCTATTCTCTCCAGCTCTATTTTGATTTCTCCGGCTACTCCGACATGGCGATCGGCATGGGCAGGATCTTTGGCTTTACCTACAAGGAAAACTTCAACTATCCGTACATATCAAAAAGCGCCTCCGAATTCTGGCACAGGTGGCATATCTCGCTCGGCAGCTTTTTCCGCGACTATGTGTATATCCCGCTCGGCGGCAACCGGCGCGGCAGGGCGCGCACCGCGCTGAACCTCGCGATAGTCTGGGCGCTTACCGGGCTATGGCACGGGGCAAGCTGGAACTTCGTCATATGGGGGCTGTATTACGGGGTGCTCATTATCCTCGAAAAGCTCGTGCTCGCGGACTTTCGTGAGAAGCTCCCCGGTGCGGCGCAGCATATTGCTGCGCTGCTTCTCATCGTCGTCGGCTGGACTGTCTTCTACTATACGGACATGGGCTGCCTCGGAAAGCACCTCGGCGCGATGTTCGGCATAGGCGCCGCGGGGCTGAGCGACCCGGTCACGATGGCCGTCATACGCAAGTACACGGTGCTCCCGCTCATCGCCGCCATCGCGAGCCTGCCGATCCTGCCGCGGCTCAAGGCATGGCTTGGAAAGCATGAAAGGCTTGAGGGCGCGGCGGATATCGTCTCCCTCGTGTGCCTGACGGCGCTCATGCTGCTGTCGATGATATTCATCGTCGGGCAAAGCTACAATCCTTTTATTTATTTCCGTTTCTGAGAGCAGAGGGAATATGCGATGAAAAAAAGACTTGATTTCGTGGTTATATATTTCTGGCTTTTTCTGCTGCTGTGCGCGGGGCTCGGGACGCTGATATTCGCCGATCGGGAAGAGCGCGTCTCCGAGAGTGAAAAGCGCATGCTGGCGGCTTTCCCCGACACCTCCGCCGAAAGCATTTTCTCCGGCGAGTTCTCCTCGGGCTTTGAAAGCTTCCTGAGCGACGGAATATTTCTGCGCGACTCCGTCGCCGGGGCGAGCAAGGCCGCGCTCGGGCTTTTCAGCGCCGCAAGCTATGAGGACACGATGCTCCTCAGCAGCATCTCCATGGCCGACGAGATAAGCGGCGGCACGGCGGCGCAGGATACCGCCGTCCCGGCGGAGGGATTCCCCGCGCAGGAGAGCGGAGGCCAAAGCGCCGCGCAGGCTCCGGGCGCTGACGCATCCGGGGACTACGGCCTGTATATGCTGTGCCCGGACGGGAGTGAGGAGCTGCTCGCCGACGTCAGTGAGCTGCGCGTGGGCATGGTCGCGGACGTGCTCAATGAGTACAAAGGCGCTCTCCCGGAGGATGGGCAGGTGTTCTATTCCTGCATACCTGTGACGAGCTACAGGGACGTTGTGGTAAAAAGCGGTAAATACACCGGCTGGCACGAGAACTTTGAGGATGCGTTCAACAGCCTGCTCCTGCCGGGGGTACACATGGTCAGCGCGCCGAACGTGCTGAACGATCACCTGATGGATGAGCCGCTCTTCTTTCAGGCCGACCACCACTGGACGCCGCTTGCCGCCTACTATCTTATCGAACGGATGATGCAGACACAGGGTGTACCTGTCGTGCCGTATGACGAGTACGACTATTTGGTGAGCGGCTTCTATAACATCCAGGGACTCGGTGACCCGATGGATCTGATGTATCCGCTGCTGCCCGCGCACGGGAATGTCATGCGCAGCGGAACAGAGGGCGAGGACGCGCCGATCATCGTCTATAACAATGAAAGCTACACGGCATATCTCGCCGGCGGGAACCACGTGTGGACAAAATACACCACAGGCTTTGACACCGGCAGAAAAGCCCTCGTCATCGGTGACTCCTTCACCACGGCCTTCATACCGTACCTGATGCCATATTACGACGAGGTGCACCGCGCGGACCCGAGATATTACAACAGCGCTCTCAACGGCGGCACCGTTTCGGAGCTGATCGCCCAATACGGGATAGACGACGTCTATATCATCCTGTCCTACGACAACGGGATCGATTCCGATATGTCCTCAAAAACCTTGGAGCACCTTCTTTATGGCTGATAAGAAACAAAAAAGCGAACCGGAATTTATTCGCGGCACAGTGCTCGCGTCGATACTCCTGCTGCTGATCTTCATCGCGGCAGGGGTGGTGTTCGCCCGCAATCCGGACGCGGTGAGAGGCGCGGCGGTGCGGACGCTCTCTTCCCTCGGGAACTTCTCCGCCGCGGCGGAGCTTGCCGGGGACATGGACGGCGATGAAGCGCAGGCGCAGAGCCTGTACCATGTCGCCGAAAAGATGCTCTCCGGCGGCAGCTTCGAAGAGGCTGCGGAGCTGTTCAAGTCCCTCGGCGAATATTCTGACAGCGCCGCAAAGTACCTCGAAGCGGAATACGCATACGCCGACGCTCTCTATAACGACGGAAGCTATGAGCGGGCCATGGAGGTCTTTTCCGCCGTGTCCGCCTACGGTGACGCCGCCGAAAGGCAGAAGGCCTGCGTATACGCGATGGCGGCGGAAGCATACGAAGGCGGCGAGTACCTGCGCGCAAGCACTTTGTTTGCCGGGCTCTCAAGCTACGAGGACGCGCAGGAGCGCGCCTTTGATGCGGCGCTCAGGATAACGGGCGACGCTGACGCCGCCGCGGTCATCGTCAGCAGCGGCGGGCTCTCCGCCGAAGCGGCGGAAAAGGCGGCGGATATCGCGATGCTGCGCAGCTCCCTGCCGCTCGGGCGGCTTGCCGTGGGCAGCTATCACACGGTGTATATCCGCGATGACGGCACTGCCGCCGCCTGCGGAGATAACTCCGACGGGCGCTGCGACGTGTCCGGCTGGACAGAGCTTGTGCAGGTATGCGCCGGTGCGAAGCACACCGCCGCGCTGCGCGCGGACGGAACCGTCGTTGCCGCGGGCGACGACAGCTATGGTCAGTGTGACGTCGGCGATTGGCGGAACGTCATCGCCATCGCCGCCGGGGAATATGACACCGTGGCGCTGCTTGCGGACGGCAGCATCGTCTCCTGCGGCTACCACAGCTATGATTCGCTCAAGGGCGCGGATCAGTATACGCGCATCTTTGCCGGGTCCTACGGCGCGGCTGCCGTGAACTCCCTCGGGCAGCTCGTGTCCTCGAATAAGTCGATAACAGCGGAGAACGCGCAGCTCCTGCTTGAGCTGCCCATCGGCACGGGCTGCCATGCAGCGCTCTATGCCGACGGCAGACTTGTCTCGAGCGTATTGGGAGACGAGGTCTGGGAGAACATCGTGCAGGCGGATATCTCGCCGCGGGCGCTGCTTGCGGTGGACGGGGACGGGAACATCCGCTCCCGCTTCTTCCGTGAGAGCGATAGTGTTGAATTTCCCGTGAGCGGCAGAGCCGTGCTATGCGGAGCGGGCACGGAGCACTATGTGTTCGTGCTTGAGGACGGGAGCCTTGCGGCCTTCGGCGACAACAGCTACGGCCAATGCGATGTGCAGAAGCTCGCGGCGAAAGCTGCCAAAGATTAAAGAACTCCGGCGGATAGAAAATTCTGTCCGCCGGAGTTCTAATAATATTCAGTTCAGCGCAGTCCCTTGAAGAAGCGACTCAGAAGCTCCGCGCTCTCCTCGCCGAGGACACCGGCATAGACCTTCGGATGGTGCCCGTAGTTTTCAAAGAACAGGTCGATGACGCTGCCACAGGAGCCGGTGACGGCGTCGCGCGCGCCGAAGACAAGGCAGGGGATGCGTGAGTTGATTATCGCGCCGGTGCACATCGGGCAGGGCTCGAGCGTCACATACATCGTGCAGCCCTCGAGCCGCCAGCTGCCGAGCGCGGCCCCGGCCTCGCGGATAGCCTCGACCTCGGCGTGGGCGGTCGCATCGCCCAGCTCCTCGCGGCGGTTGCGTCCGCGGCCGATGACGCGGCCGGCAGCGTCCGCGATCACGCAGCCGACAGGCACCTCGCCGTGCTCCGCCGCCTCGCGCGCAAGGTCAAGGGCGAGGGACATATATTCTTCATTCGTCATAGCGAAGCCTCCGTATAAAGAGATGCGGCAACTATCGTAGTTCTGCGGCAACATTGCATCTGTATGCCGTGACCGGCTGCTGGTCACTCCGTGGGGTGACTTTCTGTGCGAACAGAAAGTCACCAAAGAGTCGCAAAGGGAGAGGGTGTTTCGACTCCCCCTCTCCCTGTGAACCCTCACCCGCAACGACAAAGAGAAACCGTGCGCGGTTTCCCTTTGATTCCTTCCAAGTGGAGGATGTGTAACATGCCGTGTTCTATTCCGCACCCTCATAACTCAAATCGAAGCCCAGCGAAGCGGGTTCGATTTGAAAAGGAAGAATGAAGGAGCGGATATGGAGCTTTGCCCGATAGGGCGAAGCGTAATGCAGCGAGTTTATTCTGACGCTCAGACGAGAGCCGCAGTTATAATGCTCATCAGGTAGACTTCTTCGGCATTGCAGCCGCGGCTGAGGTCGTTGATGGGGGCGTTCAGACCCTGGAGGATCGGGCCGTAGGCCGCGAAGCCGCCGAGGCGCTGGGCGATCTTATAGCCGATGTTGCCGGACTGGATCTCCGGGAAGATAAAGGTGTTGGCATAGCCCGCAACCTTGCTGCCGGGGAACTTGAGCTGGCCGACCGTGGGAGAGACGGCGGCATCGAACTGCATCTCGCCGTCAACTGCAAGCTCGGGAGCCTTTTCCTTGACTATCGCGGTGGCATTGCGCACGAGGTCGACGGAAGCGCCCTTGCCGGAGCCCTTGGTGGAGTAGGACAGCATGGCGACCTTCGGGTCCATGCCGAAGACCTTTGCGGTCTTTGCAGTCTCGATGGCGACCTCGGCGAGCTGATCGGCAGCGGAGAGAACGACGTTGCCCTCCTTGTCGAGCTTGTCCTCATAGGAGATGTTTATGGCGCAGTCGCCCATGCAGAGCATCTCATCGCCGCGGGTCAGGATGAAGCAGGAGCTGACAAGGTTCGCGCCCTTCTTGGTCTTGACGAGCTGGAGTGCGGGGCGGACGGTATCGGCGGTGGAGTAGGTTGCTCCGCCGAGCAGAGCATCGGCCTTGCCCATCTTGACGAGCATGGTGCCGAAGTAGTTGCCCTTGGAGAGCGCGGCGCGCGCGTCCTCTGCGGTGACCTTGCCGCGGCGCAGCTCGACCATCTTCTCGACCATCGCGTCCATTTCGGGATAGGTCAGAGGATCGATTATCTCAAGACCCTCGATATCGAAGCCGCCCTTTGCAGCCGCTGCCTTGACCTCATCGACGTTGCCGACGAGAATAGGAGTCAGGAAGCCGTCCTTCTTGAGCCTTGCTGCGGACTCGAGAATGCGCGCATCGCTGCCCTCGGTATAGACAATCTTGCGGGGATTGGCTTTAAGTATCTCTATCAGATTTTCAAACATGGTTAATTCCTCCGGAATGTTTATTTTTGCACACGAACACTGTACCACTACTCGCCGCCGTTTTCAAGATTTTTGCCGCAATTTCTATTTACAAAGGTATTTTTTATCTGTATAATATACTGACTGTTATCAATTTTTAAGGTGAAACAATGCAGAGAAGCTTTCCTGAGACGCTCTCGGCGCTGCGCCGGGACAAGAACATAAGCCAGCGCAAGGCGGCAGCCGACCTTAACATCAGTCAGGCGCTGCTGAGCCATTATGAAAACGGCGCGCGCGAGCCGGGGCTCGGCTTCGTGTGCCGCGCATGCGACTATTACGGGGTCAGCGCCGACTATCTGCTGTGCAGGACGGACAGGCCGAACATCGCTTTCAGCACCGCGCAGGCGGCGCGGGCCTTTCTTGACCAGATGCAGAGCGTGATTGACCGCGCGAGCCAGACCCTTGCAGAATTTTCCGAGGAGGAACAGCCTGAATGATAAAGCAGGAAAATATACGCAACTTTTCCATAATCGCACACATTGACCACGGCAAGTCCACGCTGTCTGACCGCCTCATCGAAAAATGCGGCGCGGTGGAGCAGCGCGAGATGGAGGATCAGATCCTTGACAACATGGACCTTGAGCGCGAGCGCGGCATAACCATCAAGGCGCGCGCCGTCGGCCTCAACTACAAGGCCGCCGACGGGGAGAACTACACCCTCAACCTCATCGACACTCCGGGGCATGTCGACTTCAACTATGAGGTCAGCCGCTCGCTCGCCGCATGCGAGGGTGCGGTGCTCGTCGTTGACGCGTCGCAGGGCGTCGAGGCGCAGACACTCTCGAACACCTACCTTGCGCTCGACAACAACCTTGAAATACTCCCGGTCATCAACAAGATAGACCTGCCCGCCGCCGACCCGCACAGGGTCAAGGAGGAGATAGAGGAGATCATCGGCATCCCCGCGATGGACGCGCCGGAGATAAGCGCGAAGGCGAACATCAACATTGACGCCGTGCTTGAGGACGTTGTGAACGGCGTCCCCGCGCCGAAGGGCGACCCCAACGCTCCCCTCAAGGCGCTGATATTCGACAGCCAGTATGATAACTACCGCGGCGTCATAGTCTTTATCCGCGTGTTCGACGGGACGGTACACAAGGATTCAGAGATACTCCTGATGTCCACCGGCGCGAAGTACAAGGTGCTCGAGGTCGGCCACCTGCGTCCGATAGGTCTCGACCCCTGCGCGGAGCTTGCAGCGGGCGACGTCGGCTACTTCACGGCGAGCATAAAGAACGTCTCCGACACGCACGTGGGCGACACCGTCACCGACGCCGGGAAGCCGACCGCCGAGGCGCTGCCCGGCTACCGCCCCGCAAGGCCGATGGTCTTCTGCGGCATATACACCGAGGACGGCTCCAAGTACCCCGACCTGCGCGACGCGCTCGAAAAGCTCAAGCTCAACGACGCTTCCCTCTCCTATGAACCGGAAAGCTCCGTCGCCCTCGGCTTCGGCTTCCGCTGCGGCTTCCTCGGGATGCTGCACATGGAGATAATCCAGGAGCGGCTTGAGCGTGAGTTCGACCTTGACCTTGTGACGACTCTGCCTTCCGTTATATATAAGGTCGTAAAAACCGACGGCAGCACCGTCATGGTCGACAATCCCCACAACTATCCCGACGTGCCGTCGATCGCCGAGGCATACGAGCCGTATGTCAAGGTGTCGATCATCACGCCGAATGAGTTCGTCGGCAACATCATGCCGCTGTGTCAGGACAGGCGCGGCGAGTACAAGAACATGCAGTACCTCGACACCCGCCTTGTCGAGCTGCATTACGAAATGCCGCTCAACGAGATAATATACGACTTCTTTGACACGCTCAAGGCGCGCACCAAGGGCTATGCCTCGCTCGACTATGAGCTGAGCGAATATAAGCCGAGCGACCTTGTCAAGGTCGATATGCTCCTAAACGGCGATCAGGTCGACGCGCTCAGCTTCATCGCCCACCGGGAGAAGGCCTATGGCCGCGCCCGTAAGCTCTGCGAGAAGCTCAAGGACAATATCCCGCGCCAGCTCTTCGAGGTGCCGATACAGGCGGCAATCGGCGGCAAGATCATAGCTCGCGAGACAGTCAAGGCCATGCGCAAGGACGTGCTTGCCAAGTGCTACGGCGGTGACATCACGAGAAAGAAGAAGCTGCTCGAAAAGCAGAAAGAGGGCAAGAAGAAGATGCGCCAGCTCGGCACGGTGCAGATACCGACCGAGGCTTTCCTCGCGGTGCTGAAGCTCGACGAGTAAAAGGACTAGAAATAAGGCTGTGTACAACGCTTTTACGCAATTGTACACAGCCTTTTTATAATAGCCGCCGCGCAGCCTACAAGCACATCCGGTGCGCGGGCGGGTTATTATCAGCTTGTCAAAAAAGTCCTGTGAGGGCTTTTTTGACCGCGCTTTCCGCCGAGCATTTTGAAAGTGTTCAAAATGCTATTACCGGAAGCCTTGATGTATCAAGCCTTTCGGCGGCGGCTTATCCAATTTGAGGCGGGCCTTGTCTCGCTGCGGCTCGGTCACGTCACGGCTCTGACATGCCCCCGGCATGTCATTCACTACCGTGCCGCCGCTGCGCTACCCCTCAAGCTCCCCCGCTGCTCTATTATCTGACTTCAAAACATAGTTTTTTGACAGTCTGATTATCCCATTCTGTCCGTCCCGAAGAAGAACAGCGCCACTGTCCCCGGGCCGACGTGGGAGCCGGTCACCGGCTCATAGCAGACGCTCAGGCACTTGCCGGTCAGTCCCTTGTCACGCAGGCGCTGCACGAGATATTCCTTGCCCTCCTCATTATCGGCATGGGCAATGCCGATAGTCTCCGCCTTGTTCAGCACGAGCTCCGCATAGCGCTCGGCAAGCGCGGCAAGCGTGCGCTTCATGCCTCGCACCTTGGATTTTACGACTATCTTGCCCTCATAGTCCCCGACGAGGATCGGGTGGATGCCCAGGACGTTGCCGATGATTGCCGCCGCGCCGCTGACCCTACCGGTCTTTTTCAGATATTTGAGGTCGTCCACAGTGAAGCTCTGGCACATACTCGGCACCTGCGCGCGGATGTCCTCTTCTATAGCATCGAGCGAGGCGCCGTCCTTTAACTGCTCCGCCGCCTTGATGACGAACATCCCCTCGCCGAGGGATGCGGCGAGCGTGTCGATGACGACGATCTTTCTGTCCGGGTACTCCTCGTCAAGCTCCTGCTTTGCCATGAGCGCGGCGTTTGCCGTGCCGCTTATGCCGCCGGACATGCCGATATACAGCACATCCTTTCCCGCGTCGAGCGCGGCCTTGAAGCGCTCGATGAACGTTCCCGCGTTCACCATCGAGGTCTTTACCTCGCTGCCGGCACGCATCGCGGCATAGAAGGCCTTGCCGTCAAATTCTCTCTCGGGTATGTATTCGACTCCGTCTATCGTGTATGAAAAGGGGACTACCTCAATGCCGTACTCGTCGATGATCTCAACGGGGAGGTTAGCGGAGGTGTCTGTAAAAAGCTGAGTCATTATGTTTCTCCTTAGAAGTTATAAGCGCTGCACGCTGTTATTAGAATAACGCAGTTCATACCGAAACTGCAAGCTATTGTCTCTATTCCGCGCTCTACGAAACATAGAATAAGAGTAGAACCCCTTGATTTCAGGGCTCTACTCCGAGTATAGCCGTATCTTCTTCACTTGCCTGCCGCGGCTTTCAGCCTCTCCAGCCATGCATACGGTACGTCGAGCTCTCCCTTGCCGACGCCGAGGCTTATCGTGGGCTTGTTTGCACCGTGGAAGTCGCTGCCGCCGGTCTTGAGCAGGCCGTACTCCTCCGCAAGCCCTTCGAGACAGGCCGTCTGCTGCGCGTCGTAGCCGGAATAGCGGCACTCCATCCCGCGCAGGCCGTGCGCCATGCAGTGCTCTATAAGCTCGCGCAGCTCCGCATCGCTCTTCTTGTACTGGAACGGATGCGCAAGCACCGCGACTCCGCCCGAGCGGCATATCGTCTCTACCGACATCTCTATCGGGATGATCGTGCGCGGCAGATAATACTTCTGCCCTTTCTCAACATAGCGCTGGAACGCATCGTTCACGCTGTCGGCAAGCCCAAGCTCATAGAGCATCCGCGCAAAGTGCGGCCGACCTATGGATTCGCCGAAGCGCGCCCTCATCTCGTCATAGTCAAAGGGCAGACCGTCCGCCGCCATGAGCTCCGCCATCTTGCGGTTCCTGTCGTTGCGGTCGTTTATCACCCAGTCCAGCACCGGGCGCAGTTCGGGCGACTGCGGGTCTATGAAATAGCCCAGGATGTGTACGGCCACTCCGTATTTTGTGCTTATCTCTATCCCCGGCACGACCTCTATCCCGAGCTTTTCCCCCGCCTCGGCGGCTTCAAAATAGCCGGACTCCGTATCATGATCCGTTATCGCGATGGCTTTTAAGCCGATTTTCTGCGCAAGCGCAGCTACCTCCGCCGGGGTGCATGTCCCGTCGGACGCCGTGGTGTGTACGTGCAGGTCTATTTCTCTCATGCGCGCACCTTCTCCATGAGGCGGTCAGCCTTCTCGTATATCTCTTCGGGCGCTTCGCCGATGAAGAACTCGCCGTTTTCATAGAGGATGCGTCCGTTCACCATCGTCAGGCGCACGTTCTCCTTAGACCCGGAGTAGACGATATTCCGCGCGATGTTATTGAGCGGCTGCATATTCGGCCTGTGCAGGTCTATGACGACGAGGTCCGCAAGCTTCCCCGGCGCGATATCGTCCGCGTCATGAAGTCCCATCGCGCCCGCCCCGCCGGCGCAGGCCATTTCAAGCACGCGGTCGGCGCTCCCGGCTGCGGCGTCCTTATTCGCGATTTTTTGCAGTACGCTCGCAAGGTACATTTCGCGGAACATGTCCAGCGCATTGTTGCTCGCCGCGCCATCCGTGCCTATGGCCATCGGTATCCCCGCCGCGGCGAGCCTGTCCAGCGGCGCGATTCCGGAGGCGAGCTTCGCGTTCGAGCCGGGGTTCGTCACCGCCCAGAGCTGCTTGCGCGCGAAAAGCTCAATGTCCTCGTCGCTCATCCACACGCAGTGAAAGCCGCCGCCGCCGTATGCGAACATGCCTATGCTGTCCAAAAGCTGCGGCGGGGTCATGCCCCAGCGCTCTACGCAGCCCTTGACCTCGCTCTCCGTCTCGCACAGGTGCATGAAGCACGGCTCCTTGTACTTTTCCGCAAGAGAGGCCATGTACTTCATGCGCTCCATGCCGGTGGTGTACTCAGCGTGGATGCCGAGCCGGTAGGAAACAAGCTCGTCATAATCGTTAAAGCGCAGGTACTCACGCTCTATGTTCTTCTCGTCCGCGTCAAAGTTATTGAGCGCCGAGCATATCACCGTGCGGTAGCCGCAGTCGACATTCGCCTTGGCGTAGGCTTCGTTGCGCATATACATGTCAAAGCTCGATGTGATACCGGAGGAGAGATATTCCATTATCCCGAGCTTTGTGAAGGTGTATAGCATCTCGTCATCGAGCTTTGCCTCGTTCGGGAACACCTGCTGATAAAGCCAGTCACTCAGCGGCATGTCGTCCGCAAAGGAGCGCAGGAAGGTCATCGCTGTGTGGGTGTGCGCATCCTTGAAGCCCGGCATCAGCAGGTCGCCGCGCAGGTCGATCTCGCGCTCAAAGCGCGGCGCGTCCGCGCGCTCTGCCCCGACGTAGGCGATACGCCCGCCGTCCGTCCATACCTCGTCCCGGCTTATTTTTATCCCGCCGGTAAAGCTCAGCACCCGGCCGTTATAGAATCTTATCATTTGTTTTTTGCCTCCAGCCGCGCGCACATCGCGTCATGCGCGGCCTTTTCAAAAGTATCGTCAAGCGGCTGAAGCTCCGCCGCGCCGTATTTCCTCTCAAGTGCCGTTTTCAGCAGCAGGTCGCAGAACTCCGGGTTCTTCGGGAGCATCGGCCCATGGCTGTAAGTGCCGAAAACGTTCTTGAAATGCGCGCCCTCGGTGCCGTCCTCGCCGTTGTTGCCGAAGCCGGAAATTATCTTCCCCAGCGGCTCGATACCTGAGCCGAGCCATGTCTTTCCGCTGTGGTTCTCGAAGCCGACAACGACGCTGCCGCCGGCGTTTTCGGTGCATTTGAACTCATAGTTGCCGATCATGCGCTTCTTGCTGCCGACCGTGTACAGCTCCAGCGCACCGATAAAATCACAGCGCTTGCCGTCATAGGTCTCGTAATATTCGCCGAGCATCTGGTACCCGCCGCAGATTGTGAGGAAGGTGACGCCGTCGTCAATGGCGGCCTTTATCTCCTTGCCGCGTCCCAGGTGCAGATCCTCAAGCAGCACCTGCTGCTCGAAATCCTGCCCGCCGCCGATGAAAACAAGGTCGAACCCGGCAAGGCTCTGAGTTGAACCTATGGGCATTTTCGTGACCGCCGCGTCTATTCCGCGCCACTGCAGACGGCGCTTCATGCAGATTATATTTCCCCCGTCGCCGTAGAGGTTCAGGACGTCCGGGTACAAATGACAGATCTTCAGTTCCATGCTTCCGCCTCCTCAAACCCAGAATTCGTCACCGCCGCAGCGGCGGATGACAGCCTCGCGCAGCTCAAGCATCGCGGTATAGGTCGGCATGATGAACACCGGCTTATCCTGCTGGGATATCCACTGCACAAGGCGCTCGTAATCGCGCTCGGTCGAAATGTGGTCACCGGCCACACCGGCGTATTTGATGCGCACGGCCATGTCCTCCGCGCGGTCACCGGAGACAATGACGCGGTCTATATAGCCCGACATCGCGGCAAGCCCCTCAAAGTCCGCGTCCCATATCCATGAGACGTCCGTGCCGTCCGCTCCGCGGTCGTTGAGGCAGACGATGAGAATGAATTTTTCCTTGATATTCTCCAGAAACTCGATAACCTGGTTGCAGCCCGCGGGGTTTTTGACGAGCATCATCTTCGTCCCGGCCTTGCCAAGGTCGAACTGCTCCATGCGCCCGAAGCCGCATTTGAAGTCCGCGATCGCGGATATCGCCGCCTCGGTGCCGAGTCCCATCTCCGTCACGGCGGCGACAGCGCCGATGGCGTTATAAATATTATACATGGCCGGGAGATTCACTTCGGCCAAGTATTGGCTCCCATTGACCATCAGGACGACGCTGCTGCCGTTTGCGCGCTGCTCGACGACGTTCGTGACGGCATATTCGGCCTTCGGACGGTGGTAGCCGCAATGGGTGCAGCGGAAATTGCCGAGGTGGCCGTAGCTTATAAAATCATATTCGTATTCACTTTTGCAGTAGATGCAGTGCGACGCGTCGGAAAGCTCTGTCTTGGGTCTGGAAGGCGCAGCGCCCTTATCGATGCCGAAGAACACGGCGCGGTTCGGAAGGTCGTTTGCCAAGGAGGCGGTGAGGGAGCAGTCGGCATTTAAACAAAGCGTCGCTTCCGGAGCGCCCTTTATACCCTCGCGGATATTTTCAAGGGTATGCGTCACTTCACCGTAACGGTCAAGCTGATCGCGGAAAAGATTGGTGACGACGATGACCTGCGGCCTGAGCTGATAGAAGACCTTGCGCGCCGCGGCCTCGTCGCACTCGATGACGGCATACTCCTTGCGGCATTTGCCGGACAGGGAGCTGTTGATGACAAACTCCGTGGTTATGCCGGAAATGAGGTTAGCCCCCGAACGGTTGGCAAAATAACTTTTGCCCTGCTCAAGAAAGGCCTGCTCGATCATGCGGGAGCTGGTGGTCTTACCGTTTGTGCCGGTGACGGCGACGGTCCTGACGTCCTTTGCCAGAAGGCTCAGCAGCTCCGGATATATTTTGAGCGCGATGCGGCCGGGCATCGCCGTGCCGCCGCGGTGCAGGATACGCGAGACAAGACGCAGCGCCTTGCACACCAGCATTGCCAATACTGCTCTGAAATTCATAGGCGGACTCCTTGCTGTAAAGATAGTTGCGAAAACAACTTATATAGTATATCACAAGTATATTCGCTCAGGCAAGAAATTTGCCTGAGCGAATACTGCTTACGTTTTTTTATACACCGTTACCGCTCTGTCAGCGGAGAGGAAATAGAGCACGCACTCCTTGACGGGCTTGGCGCAGATTCGGTACAGGGCTTCGGCGTAGGCCATGAGCTGGCCGCGGTAGAGTTCACTGCGGGCGGCGACGTCTTCCTCGGTTTTGACGTAATCCGTCTTATAGTCGATGATGACAAGCTCGCCGTTCTCTTCGATGCAGCAGTCGACAACACCCTGAAGCAGCAGCTCCTCACCCTTTGCCGCGTCCCCGTAAAGCTTATCCGCATCCATGAGCAGGGAGAAGCGAAACTCACGCATCGGCTTTTCGGCTGCGAGCATGCGCGTACCCAAGGGGGAAGCGAACAGGCGCTCTATCGAGCGGGCATTGACGGCCTCGGCCTCGCGCGCGGAGATGAAGCGCGCAGCGCGGAGACGGTCGATCTCCGACCTTATGCCATCAAGGCTGCGCCCTTTTGAGAAGTCCATATATTGCAGCACCAGATGAGTCGCGACGCCGCGCTCCGCGGCGGTGAGCTTACGCTCCTCATCCCCAAGCTCCGGCATACGGAAGCTGTAATTGGCCTCCTGCACGAGCCGCTCCCCGTCGGGGTCAGGCTCGGCGTGGCCTTTGAGCTCGGTAGCCGTGACCTTTGAGGGCAGGTCGACGGCCTCGGCATAGGGATAGCGGAAGGCAAGGCGGCGCTTTAGCTCCGAGAGCATGGCCGCGTCGGCTTCCAGCGCTTCGGCATCGGGTAACTCCGTGCTCTCCGCGGTGTCACTCGTGCTGCAATAGCTGAGGGTCAGGTTCTCGCCGCCGTCGGCAAGGGCAGCATAGATGAGCCAGCTCACCGGGGACTGCGCCTGACTGAGCACCTCCGGTGCCATTGGCTTTGTGACGGCGGTGCGGAGCTTTTCGACAGTGCCCTCCGGGTCCTTTAGGGCGGCGGTCATGAACAGGCGCTCCTTCGGCCGGGTGAGGGCGACATAGAGCAGGCGCATTTCCTCCGAGAGCATTTCCCGCTCAAGGCGGAGCCTGATGGCGTTGCGCGCAAGGGTGGGATACTCTATGCGGCGCTTGAGGTCGATGAGCTTCGGCCCCAAGCCGAGCTCCGGGTGGACAAGGACGCTCTCGCGGCTGTCCTGCCGGTTGAAGCGGCGGGCGGTATCGCAGAGGAACACGACGGGGAACTCAAGCCCCTTGGACTTATGCACGGACATTATCTGCACGGCGGAGCTGAAGCTGCCGCCGGTGGAGGGTTCCTGCCCCTTTTCGGCAAGGCGGCGCAGCCAGAGCACGTAACGGTGCACTCCGCGGTAGCCGGTGGCTTCAAAGCTCTCGGACAGGCCGACGAGCGCCATGAGGTTTGCGCGGCGCTGCACACCGTCGCCCATGGCGGTGCAGAGGGCGAGCATGTCCAGCTCCTCAATGACGCGCCAAGTGAGCTCGGCGGCGCTGAGGTCAGCGGCGGCTCCGCGCAGCGCGTCAAGGCGCCGGACAAAATCGCGGCACTTTTCGTTATTCTCCGCGGCGGTAAGCAGGGCGGTGTAGAGATCCGCCTTTTTATCGGCGCTGCGTATATCGGACAGCTCATCCGGGCTGAAGCTCAATGACGGCGAGCGCAGCACGGCGATGAGCGGAATGTCCTTATGCGGATTATCGATGACGGCGAGCATGGAGATGAGCGTGGAGACCTCGACGCTCTCAAAGAAGCCGCCGCCCTGAACGGAGGACACGGGGATGCCGTGCTCACCGAGGACGCGCCGGTACACGCCGCCGACGGTATTGGCGGAGCGGAGGAGAATGGCGATGTCACCATACTCAAGGGGGCGCTCCCCTCCGTTTGACGTGACGGTCGTCCCGGCGGCGATAAGAGAATTTATCTTCCGGGCGACAAGCCCGGCCTCAAGAGCGGTCTTATCCGGGCTGTTCTCGTCCTCGCTCTCGGGCATGGCAAGAAGCATGAGCTCCGGCTTCGGGACGGACGCGGGGTAGCTTGCCCCGCAGCGGAGAGCCGCCGCGTCGTCATAGTCCATGTCGCCCAAGGCGCGGGACATGCACAGGGAGAACACGCTGTTCGCCCCGTCGAGAATTTCACGCCTGGAGCGGAAGTTCTCGCGCAGCAGGACGCGGCGCGGCTCGGAGGCTTTTGCGGACTCATAGTCGGAATAGCTCAGGTATTTCTCGGTGAAGATGGCAGGATCGGCAAGGCGGAAGCGGTAAATGGACTGCTTCACGTCCCCGACCATGAAGAGGTTCTTACCGGCTCTCGACACAGCGGCGAAGATCGCGTCCTGCACACGGCTGACGTCCTGATATTCATCGACCATGATCTCGGTAAAGCGGCGGGAAATGCGCTCCGCTGTCTCGGTCGGGCTGCCGTCAGGGTTCGTGAGCAGCTGCGCGGTGAGGTGTTCAAGGTCAGAATAATCGACCAAGCCCCGGCTGCGTTTATCCTTGGTATACTCGCGGTCAAAGTCAAGGGTGACCTCGAGCAGCGCCTCCATCGCGGGGGCGGTGAGCTCCATCTCGCGCAGGAGAGAGGCGGAATCGGAATAGAGCGTGTCCTTCATGCCGTCCATCGCCTTTTTGCAGGCGGTGCGCCGCGCCTTGAGCATATCTGAAAGCGCGGGGTCGGGCGACTTCATAAGGCGCTTGAGCGTCGGGAACTCTATGGGCAGACACGCGCGCGCCCTGTCCCAGCCGAGGTCAAGGCAGCGGGAGAGCTCACGTATGCCGGCGGCAGTAACGGAAAAGCTCTCGGTATACGCGGCGGCGATCTTCTCCTCGGCGGTCATGGCTTCAAGAAGCCTGTCCATCTCGCGGCTCCAATAATCGGCGGTGCGCTTTGCCCATGAGAGCAGCTCCTGCCCCCACGGCGTTTCGGCGACATCCTGCGCCGGGGCCTTGAGCTGCGCGACCTGACGGCGCGCCCAGTCCTCCGGGCGGGCGTGGCACTGCATGCGGCTGTGGAGCTTGAGGACAAGGTCGGAAAGACGGCGGTCGTCCCGCCCCGCGCCGACGGTATCGGCAAGCAGGCGGAAGCCGGGGAGCTGATCCATCGCGTCATAGCGCGCGTCGAGAGTGCGCTCGAGCGCGGCGGCGCGCATGGCTTCGGCGCGCTCCTCATCGGCGATCTTGAAATCCGGAGTCAGGCCAAGGGCGTGGCAGTTCTCACGCAGGACGTTCGCGCAGAAGCTGTGGATGGTGCCGATCTGCGCACGGCGGCACAGCGCGCTCTGGCGGCGCAGACGGCGGCTGCCGGGGTCTGCGGCAAGGCGCGCGGCAAGCTCCTCCATGATCCTGCCGCGAAGCTCCGCCGCGGCGGCGCGGGTGAAGGTGATGATAAGGAAGCTGTCAAGATCGACAGGGTGGGCATCGTCACAGATATAGCCCATGAGGCGTTCGGTAAGCACGCGGGTCTTGCCGCTGCCCGCGCCCGCGGACACGAGCACGGCTCCGCCGCGCGCATCTATCGCGGCCTGCTGCGAGGCTGTGGGTCTGAAATCAGCCATTGGCGTCGCCCTCCTCCATAAGCGCCCAGACCTTCTCCGCGGAGAGCTTCGGTGTATAGCGGCAGCTCTCGCCGTTTTCACCGTCAGAGAAATGGCAGGCGTCAAAATAATCGCAGTTCAGGCAAGCGTTCTCCTGCTGGCCGCGGTAGAACGGGTCGGCGGCGATGCTGCCCTGACGCAGCTGCTTTGCCATGCCCGCAAGGGTCTTTTTTATGTGCCGGTCGAGAAGCCCTAAACGCTCGGCGCTGGCGAGGGAATCCGCCGAAGGCTTCCCGGCGCGGAACTTCACGGGGATATAGCGCTTATCATCGCCGCGCTCCCATGCCTCGATGAGCGCTGCGTCCTCGCGCACAAGGCCGCTGCGCCGCTGCTCCTTTGCGCGCTCGGCTGAAACGGACTCCTCGTCCGCGTCGCGCGGCATGGAGAGGATGCGGCTGCGCGCGGGGACGTACATGACGCCCGCGGGGAGGACTTCACAGTCATAGCGCCCGCCGCCGTTTGCTTCGAGCGCGAAGAGGTACAGCAGCATCTGAAGCCCCATGCCATACCAGACATCGGACATGGAGAACTCCTTGCGCCCGGTCTTGTAGTCGACGACGCGGAGATAGAGCTTGCCGTCATGGTACCAGCCGTCGACACGGTCGGCGATACCGGAGAGGACGAGACTGTCCTCCCCGCCGCCGAGCTCGACCGGCGGCATTTCGCGCGCGTCGGAAAAATCAAGCTCAAAGTCCAGCGGCTCGAAGTCCGACCGCCGCAGCTCCGCCGCCATATCCTCGACGACGCGCCACACATCACCGCACAGGCGGTTGAAAAGATAGACGAAGCGGCGGCTCTTCTCGTTAAAATCGTTGAGCTCCTCGGAGACGTACTGCGCAGTGAAGCGCTCGCACAGCTCGCGCAGGGTCTTGTCGTCCACTGCGGCAAAACCGCCGCGGCGCTTGACCTCGCGCGCGGTCTTCTCAAGGACATAGTGCATGAAGGTGCCGATCTCCGGAGGACGGAAGGCGGCGGGCTCATAGGGCTTTGCGCGCAGGCCGTACTGGCAGAAATACGCAAAGCGGCAGGAGGCAAATTTATCTATGCGCGAGGCGCTCAGGCGCAGGCGCTGTCCGTAGAGCTTCTCGACCGCCGCCGAGGAGAGCCGCCCGCGGCTCATGTTCGCCGCGGCTTCAAGAGAAGCATAGCGCACAGGGTCTTTTTCTGCGAAATATTCCGCAGCGGCGCGGGCACGGCCGTCCCCGCCGTGCATGGACTGCGCGGCAAGGCCGAGCGCCGGGGCGGGCGCGGACATGCGCGCGTCGCTCAAGGAGGCGTTCGTGACGTTCAGGCCGAAGAGAGCCTTTGCGCGGTTAAATACAAAGGCGGGGCGAAGCTCCGCGCCCTGAGTATCGGCGACCGGGCAGAGCATGGTAAGGCTCTCGGAGGGCATGGTGAGGCAGGTATAGATAAGCGAGAACTCGCGCCACAGCTCGCTCTCACCGCCCGCGCCGAGCTCAAGCTGCATTTCCAGCAGGCGCTCCCGCTCCTCAGGGGAGAACACGCCGGCCTCGTCATCCGTGCGCGGCAGGCGTTGGTCGGACGCGCCGAGGACGATAAGGTGCTTTATGCTGCGGCGGCGGTTGCGGTCAAAGTCACCGGCGGAGACGCGGTCAAGTGACACGGGAATGGTGCCGATATCATATTTTGAAAGCATGAGGGTAAACAGGCGCGAGAACTCCCCGCTGTCCATTGCGGTATCGCCGAGGACGGCGGCGCACTGCTCGAGCGCGGAGACGACGATGTCCCAGAGCTGGCGGTATTCGGCGGCGGTCTTTTCATCGCCGAGCTGCGCAAGCTCCCCGGCGCGGCGCGAGAGCTGCTCGGGAAGCGCCAGCGCTTCAAAGAGCCCGGCGAGAGCCTCGGCCTGCTGCGCGGCGGTCTGCGCCTTTGATGAGGCTTCCTCAAAGGCGAGGAGGGGCGCGGCAAGAGTACGGCGCAGGGCGTTCACGCGGCGGAGCGTTTCTTCCGTCTCATCGGTATACTCGCAGCCGTAGCCGTCCGGGTGCTGACGCCAGTCGGCGCTTCTGTGCCACGCGCCGCCCTGGAGCTGCCATTTGAAGATATAGTTTTCAAGCACGTCGCACTCGGCGGGGGCGAGCCCGGCAAGGCCGGTGCGCATATAGCTGATGACATCATCGACCGCCCAGCCGCCGCGCACGATCTCATAGGCGAGGGCGATGAGCGCGGGCAGGGGCTTTGACATGAGGTCATCACGGCGGGCGGTGAAGAGCGGGACACCGTAATGCCGGAAGGCGCTCTCAAGACTGCCGCGGTAATCCTCAAAGCCGCGGGCGACGACGGCGATATCACGCCAGCGGCAGCCGTCGTCGCGTACAAATTCAAGGCAGAGCGCCGCGGCCTGCTCGCACTCGGCGGCCATACTCTCCGTCCGGTAAAGGCGGATGGCGTCACGCGCAGGGGTATATTTATCGCTTGAATAGCTGAACATATTATCGGCAAAGACCGTGAGCTCGGGAGCCTTTGCGCTCTGCTCGGAGAGGGTGACGATCTCAGCCTCCGCGCCGAGCTCGCGGGCATAGGCGAGAAGCTCCCTGCCGGCGCGGCGGGAGAGCTCGAATATCTCATTATCGCCGTCGAGCGCGTCGACCGTCAGGCACACGGTGAGCTGCGCGCCGCGGCGGAGCATGGCATGAAGTATCTCCCGCTCCTGCCGGGTGAAGTCGATAAAGCCGTCGACGTATATCTTTACGTTCGCGTCAATGTCGGTGTTCTCGTCTATCTGCCGGGCAAGGATGGTGAGCCTGTCGGCAGGGTCGGCGTGGCCGTTCGCGACGGCGGCGTCATAGGCTTCGAGGATGAGGGCGAGGTCGGAGAGCTTATCGCCGAGGCTGTCCGGGCAGGAGGCCGCGGCGGTCATGAGCGCGTCATAGCCGATGCAGGCGCTCTTGAGCTCGTCCACGGCGGAGAGCAGCAGCGCCTGAAGCTCCGCGCGGCGCTGGGCGGCGGAATAGATGCGCAGGCGCGAGCCGACGCTTTGCAGCGCGAGCGCCATGCACAGGAGCCGCCCGCCCTTATCGAGCCACGGCTCGGCTCCGCCGCCGTGCTTTGCGGCGGTCTCGCGCGCAAGGCCGGTGAAGCTCAGGACTTCCGCATAGAGCGAAAGACGATCCCCGCAGACGCGGCAGAGCTCGCGCTCGGCCTCGTGGCTGTACTGCTCGGGGACGATCATCAGGGCGCGGCCATGCGGAGAAGCCATATCGCGCTTTATTTCGTTTATGATGGCCGCCGTCTTGCCGGCACCGGCCTTGCCGATCATCAGTCTGAGCAAATGTCCGTCCTCCTGTTCACGGTTTTCCTAATGGATAAGCAGATGTATGAAAATTATTCTTGTGACATTTTATCAAAATCTGCCGCGGCTTACAAGCCGAATGCTAAAAATAGGCTAAATTTTGAGTTTTTTATTGATAAGTTCAAAGAAATGTGTTATCGTACCTAATCATACAAGAATAAAGAAAGGAGTGTTTTTCTTGAAGCTTTCATCAAAAATGGAACTCTGCGGCCTTTCCCCCATGCGTAAATTCGCAAGCTATGCAACAAAGGCCGAAGAACGCGGTATTAAAATTTATCATCTGAACATCGGCCAGCCCGATGTTAAAACGCCTGACGTATTTTTCAAAGCGCTCCGAGATTTCACCGAGCCCGTGCTCGCCTACGCGCCGTCTGTCGGCATGCCCAGGTTCCTCGACGCGGTGCAGCATTACTACTCCCGCATAGGCGTAGAGCTTGAGCACAGCCAGATCCTGCCCACCGCCGGCGGCAGCGAGGCCCTGCAGCTGACGATGGCCTGCCTGCTCGACGACGGCGACGAGATCATCATTCCGGAACCTTTCTATCCTAACTACCACACCTCCGTCACCCTCGCGGGCGCGACTATCCGCCCCGTGCCGACCGATCCCGAGGAGGGCTATTTCTACGCCGACCGCGAGAGGATCGAGGCGCGCATAAACGAGCACACCCGCGCCATAATGATAACGAACCCCGGCAACCCGACCGGCAACGTGCTCACTCCGGAGCAGCTGCACCTGATGCTCGACATTGCGAAGGAGCATGACCTCTTCATCGTCTGCGACGAGGTGTACAGAGAGTTCACCTACGGCGGCGAGCACCTCACGAGCGCATTGCAGTACAAGGGCTACGAGGACAACGTCATCGTTATCGACTCGATATCCAAGCGCTTCTCCGCATGCGGCGCGCGCGTCGGTATGGTCATCTCGAAGAACAAGGACTTCATGGCTCAGGCGCTCAAATGGTGCCAGTGCCGCCTGTGCTCGGCAACAGTCGAGCAGGTCGCCGCGGCTGAACTCTACACGCTCGACCCGAGCTACTTCGACGCTGTGCGCGATGAGTACCGCCACCGCCGCGACACGCTTGTCTCCAAGCTGCACGAGATCCCCGGCGTCGTCTGCGAGACGCCGAGAGGCGCGTTCTACGCGATGGTGTCCCTGCCGATAGACGACGCGGATAAGTTCCAGCTGTTCCTGCTCAATGAGTTCGACGACAACAAGGAGACCGTGCTCATGGCCTGCGGCGAGCCGTTCTACGCCACTCCCGGCAAGGGTCTCAACGAGGTGCGCATGGCCTACACCATAAACGCCGAGGACATCTCCCGCGCGATCGATATACTCGCTGTCGCAATAAAGGCGTACAACGAAAAGTACGGGAAGTAAACGAATAATATACAAACATCGCCGCTCCGAATCGGGGCGGCGATGTGGTCAATGATACGGATGTCCTCAGGTATCATATATTCGGGGAGATGATCTTTGCAGTACCGCTGGATCTGATCGACAGTACATTCCTGCACTGCAGCAAACGCAACGGGAACATGGAAAATGCCATCTGCACTTTTTACAACAACTGCGCATTCCAAAACATACGGGCACTTTAGAATGACCCGCTCGACACGGTCAGGAAAGAGCTTATAAATGCTGTTGTTGCGTCCTTTGGCAAGGTATATTCGCTTGATACGCCCGCGCAGGTATAGAAATCCGTCCTGATCGAGCTCGCCAAGATCGCCGGTTCTCAGCCAGCGTGTTCCGGACTCATCAATAATGAGCCCATCTCCGTCTTCGTCGGTATCGCGGTAATATCCATGCATCAGGCTCGGTGAGGTCATCCATATCTCTCCCGTCTTTCCGCAAGGCAATTCATCCCATTTGTCAGGATCGACGATTTTTACATTCGTCAAGGGAAGAGGAATGCCAACGCTACCTTCTTTCCAAACCGTGCTGCCGGTCGTAACAACTGTTCCGCCAAACTCCGTCATGCCGTATCCGGGAGCAAGGTGCGAAATAGGCGCTCCGTTGTCTTTGAAAAACAATACATACCGTTTTGCATTCTCGGATGAGATCGCTTCACCGCCGTAGCCTATCGTCCGGACAAATGACAGGCTCTGCCGCTTATACGTCTGCACGATGCTGCGAATATGCGCAGGTCCGCCGAGAAAATGAACCGGTTTATAGAAGAAAAAAGTTTTCCCGTTTGTTTCGGGATCAGGGGATGGACTCAGACAAACCTGCATCCCAAGGCACAGCGGCGTATGAATGGCAAGACAGATTCCAAAAGCAACGAACGGCGGAGCAATATTCAGAATGGAGTCACCCGGCCTCAGTTCCAACAGTGAGTTTTTATATTCCACGGCAACAGCATTTACATTTTTGTTGCTGAGCAAAACTCCCTTTGGAACACCTGTAGTTCCGCTGGTATGAACGATCAGGGCGGGGTCGTCCGCTTTGCCTGGCGGGATGGGGTCATGCAGGCCGACCAGTATGCCGTCAAAACTCAGAATATTATCTGCTTTGGTACGGCACCTCGGCGTTGGTAAAAACAACCGTTTCAAGGGCGGCAGAGAGCGAGCCGGTGAAACCGTGATCACCTGCACAGAAGTTCCGAAATTACCCAGCTCAAGTGTATCCTGAACCAGAGGGAGAAATGTATCCGCCGTCAAAATGAAGCGGGCATGTGTACACTGCAAATTTTCCAGTGCTTCCCTTGGCGATTGGTCTGCATATTGAAGATCAACAATCGCCCCAAGCCGGTGCTGTTTTCGTGGATTAACCCTTTTGAGATAATTATAACTCAAAAGAGTTAATCATTTCAAGTTCTTTTGTTTATGCTCTTTCTGAAAAGGAGGGCATAAGCGGTATGAATATCGGAGAGGCCGTCAGGGAACGGATCATCGAACTATGCAGAGAACGAGACATTTCCATCAACAAGCTGTGCAGCATGAGCGGCGTCACACAATCGACCATCAACAACATTGTCAGCGGGCGCAACAACAGCGCAACGATCTCGACAATTAAAAAGCTGTGCGACGGACTCGGTATCACGATACAGGATTTCTTCAACGCGAGCCTGTTCATGGATCTGGATCAGGAAGTGGAATAGATATAAAGGAAAAAGTGACTGCATGATATGCAGCCACTTTTTTAAGGCTCGGGGCGTTTATCTCCCCGGGTGCAGTGCCTTATCTGACACCGGCGGCGGAGAAAACGCTCTGTGCCGCCGCAAAGGCGGCGTCGCTCCAGGGGTATGCGCAGTCGGTGCTGCCGGACTCATCGAGCAGCTCCTGCGCGTTATCCTGCGAGAGGGACTCGCAGCTGGAAGCGACAAGATCCATGCACTCACTGAATAAGGAGAGCGCATCCTCAGTTGCAGCGCTCTTCCATGTCTCTACCGCGGCGGCAATACCGTCGGCGTCAAGCGGGGTCTCCGCCGCCCAGTCGAGCAGCATTGCCGCGCACTTTATGCCTCTGAGCGAGCAGCCGGAGGAACCGGGCTGAACATCGTTCACCGCATAGTCGAGCACGACGCCGAGAGAGTCAGCGGACTCCGTGGACGCAGCAGTATCGGCTGTGCTCGCCGGGGTTTCAACTGCCGGGGCGGCAGTCTCGGCTGCGGGAGTCGGGTCAACATAGACGACCTCGCCCGTGCCCTCTCCGCCGCAGGCGCACAGCGCGAGCGCCATCGAAAGGACAAGAATAAAAGCAAATGTCTTTTTCATTTTATTGCCTCCTTGGAGATATGTGCCGCGGCCTCGCCGCGGCTGGTTCAGTGATACCACCGGTACAAGGAAAAATCAATATAATTTTTATTAAGAAAGCTTCTTCCGTCTGTAAACAAATTCCTTGTCGGATATCACAAATTTCTCCCGCCGTCTTTGGACAGGTTCTACATTTTGGGAGATTCTGAAAATATGCTTGCAATTTCCGCGCGCAGCCCTTATAATGACCGTCGAAAAGATTTTTAAGTTCGGTACAGAGAGACCGGCAAAATCGCTTATAGCTTACGGGTGCAGTGCGCCTGTGCTTTTGTGTGTCTTGCCGGATACCGGCAGGGCATTTATTTTTTGGCGAAAGGGGATACATCCATGAGGCAGAAGGCTCAGATAATGGACGAGGCCGCGCTCGGCAGAGCGCTGATGCGCATATCCCATGAGATCACCGAGAGGAACCGAGGGGTAGATAACGTCGTCCTCGTCGGGATACGCCGCCGGGGCGAACCGATCGCCTGCCGCATACGCGACAACATCAAGAAGATCGAGGGCGTTGAGCCGCCCTGCGGGAGCATCGACATAGGCTTCTACCGGGACGATCTCTCGACGCTTGCCGAGAGCCCGGTCATCCGCAAGGCGGAGCTGCCTTTCGACGTGAACGACAGGGACGTTGTTCTCTGCGACGATGTACTTTACACCGGGCGCACGGCCAGAGCCGCCATCGAAGCGGTGTTCAGCTGCGGCCGCCCGCGCACGATACAGTTCGCGGTGCTGGTCGACAGAGGCCACAGAGAGCTGCCCATCCGCGCCGACTACGTCGGCAAGAACATCCCCACCTCGCACAGCGAGCTTATCGAGGTGCGCCTGCCGGAGTTCGACGGCGAGACGGGCGTGTACCTCATGGCGATAGGCGACAACTAATTTAATAAGGTAACACGCGGCTATGCCGCTGGTTATAAATAGGCCGCGCCGCATTTGCAGCAAAGCTACAGTTCAATTAAAAAATCTACAGAGAGAGGTAAATTGAATGAAAGACAAGAAAACCATTGACGGTCCCATTTTTGATGCGCGCGAGCTTGGCACTCCGCGCATGCTCATCCTCGGTCTGCAGCACATGTTCGCCATGTTCGGCGCGACCGTGCTCGTCCCCGCACTGACCGGACTTGACGTTGCCACCACGCTGCTGTTTGCCGGTCTCGGCACGCTGCTGTTCCACCTTATCACCAGGGGCGAAATTCCCGCGTTCCTCGGCTCCTCCTTCGCTTACCTCGCCGGTTACTGGGCAATCGCTCCCAACGGCGAAGCCGAGCTGCTGCCCTACGCCTGCTTCGGCGTCGCAGTCTCCGGCCTTATGTATGTCATCCTCGCTGCAGTAATCAAGAGCGTAGGCGTGAAGAAGGTCATGCGCTTCTTCCCCCCGATCGTCACCGGCCCGATCATCATCGCCATCGGCCTGATCCTCTCCTCCTCCGCTATCAACAACTGCGAAGCCAACTGGCTCGTCGCGGTCGTCGCGATAGTCGTGGTCGTCGCATGCAACATGTGGGGCAAGGGCATGATAAAGATCATCCCCATCCTCATAGGCGTCCTCACCTCCTACGTTGTCTCCATGATAGTCGACCCCGCTTCCCGCGCTGTCGTTGCGCAGAAGGTCAGTGAAGCGGCATGGATCGGCCTCCCCGTTCACAAGGAAGCCACCGTCTTCGGCCTGCTCTCCGGCAACTTCGATTCCGGCATGCTCGTCACCGCCTGCGTCACCATCGTTCCCCTCGCCATCGCGACCATGATGGAGCACGTCGGCGATATCTGCGCCATCTCCTCCACCGTCGGCAAGAACTACATCGTCGAGCCCGGCCTGAACCGCACCCTCATGGGCGACGGCCTTGCAACCACCCTCGCTTCCCTCTTCGGCGCACCCGCGAACACCACCTACGGTGAGAACACCGGCGTGCTCGCGCTCTCCAAGGTCTATGACCCGCGCGTCATCCGCCTCGCGGCGCTCTTCGCGATAATCCTCAGCTTCTGCCCGAAGTTCGCAGCCCTCGTCACCGCAATGCCCACCGCCACCATCGGCGGCGTGTCCATGATCCTCTACGGTATGATCTCCGCCGTCGGCGTGCGCAACGTCGTTGAGAACCGCGTCGACTTCACCAACACCCGCAACGTCATCATCGCGGCGCTCATCCTCGTGCTCGCGCTCGGCATCTCCAACAGCACTGCCGGTGCCGTGCACATCGGCTCGGTCAGCCTCTCCGGTCTCGCCGTCGCGTCCCTCGTCGGCATCCTTGTCAACGCCATCCTCCCCGGCAAGGACTACGAGTTCGGCGTCGACATTCAGGGCGACACCTCCGTCAACTTCAAGGTCTGATAAGTATAAAAATAGTAGTGCGCGCTGCGAAATGCAGCGCGCACGTTATTTTTATATAATGACAGGCAGTGTGGTTCCGCACAGCGTTCTGCGATATCTTTACTCCCCTCCCGCAACTAAACGTAACAAAACTCCGCAAAATCTGTTATCTGCGGTTGATTGAAAACCGCCGCGTTTGGTTGCATAATTCATACAAATAAAACTTCGGGAGGGAAACAATATGAGCGTCGCAGAGGTGCATGACCTCAACAAGACATATCCCGCTTTCGCGCTGAAGAGGGCATCGTTCAGCATCGAAGAGGGCAGGATAACCGGCTTCATCGGCAGAAATGGCGCCGGGAAGACCACAACCATAAAATCCATGCTGAATCTTGTCCACCCGGACAGCGGCGAAATTTTCTATTTCGGCAAGCCCCTTGCGGAAAACGAAACCGAGATCAAAAAGCTCATCGGCTATTCCACCGGTGCCGTCAACTGGTACCCGCGCAAAAAACTCAAGGACGTCATCGCAGTCGTGAAGCGCTGCTATGACACGTGGGATGAGGACGCCTACCGCCGGTACCTCGCGCTCTTCGCGCTCGATGAAAACAAGACCGCGCTCGAAATGTCCGAGGGCATGCGTGTCAAGTATAATCTCCTCGTTGCTCTCTCGCACAACGCCAGAGTGCTGATCCTTGACGAGCCCACGAGCGGACTCGACCCGTTTTCGAGAGACGAACTGCTCGGACTGTTCGCGGAGCTCAAGAGCCACGGCGTCGCGGTGTTCTTCTCCACGCATATTATTTCCGATATCGAGAAGTGCGCGGACGATATCGTCTACATATCCAGGGGCGAGATAGTCGCGGCGCTTCCCAAGGCCGAATTCGTCAGCCGCTTCTCTAAAGACGGCGAGACTATCGAGGAGACCATACTGCGCATGGAAAGGGGCGGGAACAATGCGTGAAATTATGATAAAGGAGCTTCGGCTCAGCGCCTCCGCGCTCTCTTACTTGTTCATTGCTTTCGGGCTGATGTTCTTCGTACCGGGCTATCCGATCCTGTGCGGCGTGTTCTTCGTCACGCTCGGCATATTCCAGAGCTTTCAGAGCGCACGGGAGGCCAACGACATTCTCTTTTCCGCGCTGCTGCCTTTCGCCAAGCGCGACGTCGTAAAGGGCAAGTACCTCTTCGTGTGCTTTATTGAGCTGTGCTCTTTGCTTGTCATGGGCATTGCTGTTATAATAAGGATGACGCTTCTCTCCGGTTCCGCGGTGTACCGTGCGAACGCCCTGATGAATGCAAACCCCTTTGCCCTCGGTATGGCGTTTTTCATCTTCGCGCTATTCAACGCTATCTTTGTCGGAGGCTTCTTCAGGACTGCGTATAAGTTCAGCCGCCCGTTCATCGCCTATATCGTTGTGTCATTTATATGCGTCGGGATCGGCGAGGCGCTGCATCATTTCCCCGGCTTTGAAGCGTTGAACGCCTTTGGGACGGACTTCCTGCCGCTTCAGCTTGCGCTGCTTGCTCTCGGCATCCTCGCCTACGCGCTCATCACGTGGCTCTCGTTCAGAAGAGCCTGCCGGAGCTTTGAAAAAATCGATCTGTAAAGGACGGTAACACATGCTCAAGGAAAACCTTGTGATCCTCCGCAATATCCACGGCTATTCTCAGGAGGAGATCGCGGAAAAGATAAACATCTCCCGCCAGGCATACGCCAAGTGGGAGACCGGCGCGACCGTGCCGGACATCGAGAAGTGCAGCCTGCTCGCCGCCGTCTACGGCGTGACGATCGACAGCCTCATCAAGACCGAGACCGCCGACGGCATCGGCACGATCCCGCCCGCGCCAAAAGGCAAGAACATCTGGGGCTCCGTCACGGTCAGCGACCGCGGGCAGATCGTCATCCCCAAGGACGCGCGCGACAAGTTCGGACTCACAGGCGGCACGCGCCTTATCGTCCTCAGCGACGAGGCGGGCATCGCGCTCGTCCCGGCGGAGCGCTTCGAGCGCAGCATGAAAATGGCTATGGAATTTGCCTCGATGCAGAATAAGGCAGACTAAGATACCGCAAAGGCTCTCCTTGCATATAGGGAGAGCCTTTTTGACGATCTATATCTTAAGCCTTGAACAAAAAAATCGCTGCGAGCTATCGTTCGCAGCGATGTGGCAGCGGGAGAAGGATTTGAACCCTCGCATACGGAGTCAGAGTCCGCTGTGCTACCACTACACAATCCCGCTAAAAGCAAGGATTATTATACCTTTTTTTACAGATTTGTCAAGAGCAAATTTCAGGATCCCGCACATTTTTTTGACATCGCGGTATCGATGCTCCCGCCGAACACAACAAAACGGTCATACAGGAACTCCGTTGCAAAGTTCAGCAGCATGGAAACAACAAGCACAACATACTCGTTCCAGCCTATACCGGTGAGCCAGTCCCCTCCCCAGGTGGACAGCGGCGTGAACACAAGATAATAGGCCGCGACCTTAAGCATCGCGATTGGGACATTATTAGCCGAGCGGAACGTCACCTTGCGGTTGAGCGTGAAATTCCAGAGGACCGACAATATAAGCGCCGTCAGATAGCACACCCAGTAGCTCCAGTGGAAGACTTCGTTCATCAGGGTAAAGCTCAGCAGCTGGATGATCCCTGCGCTGATTGAAAACAACGTGAACTTGACCGCGCGCATAAGCTCTTTCTTATCCATAAATACCTCCGTGCGGAAACTGCAATGCTTCAAAATTTTGAACTAATCGCAGTATACTCCGCGGAAGTCGTTTGGTCAAGAGGAAATTATTTATTTTATGTTATGTCTTGCGCTATGGTGTCACGTCATGTAGAATATAAATATATAATACCGTTCAATAAACTATAGGAGAATATATCAATGGTATGCAAAAACTGCGGGAATTTTGTTGCCGATGGGCATAGCTTCTGTTCTAACTGCGGAGCCAAAATACAGATCGCTCCGGCGCCAGGCAGTAATCGGAAGAAATCAGGCTCAGCAGCTGTCTGGATAATCGTGGCTGCCGCCGCGGCGGGGCTGGTGGCCGGGCGGTTCATCTGGAAAACAACACCGAGCGAAAGCCCGTCGCAGACGGCCGTCTCCTCGTCCGCATCACAGTGCGAGCTGTATATTGACAACGCAAAAAACTATATGGCCCTCCGGAGATTACCACAGCGCGGTAGGCGAGCTCATTGACTGCGAGAACGCAACAAATGATGACAGCATCATCTCAGAGTGCGAAGACATGCTTGTGCAAATCATATCGACTCTCAAGTCCGGCGAGCCCGCGACCGGCACATAGCTGGAACGCACCTTCCAATATCAGGGCGGCGGCGAATACCACGTCACCGCTGAGAGCGGCCCCGTGGAAGTAACCGTGACCGATCTTGACAACTCCAAGCAGTACGTCCGCTTCTATGTTCGCGAGGGTGAAACGGGGATCATATATCTCCCCGCCGGACGCTACTCCGTGTCTTACAATGTCGGCTATATATGGTTCAACGACCGCATAGGCTTCGGCGACTACTGCACAAATTACACCATTGACGGCGAACTGACCTATGAGGTGAAGAGCGATAACGCCTGGATAACAAACAACGTGTGGGAAAGCACGCTGTAAACACAGCCACGCTGACGGAATCGTCAGCGTGGCTGAAGAACGAATTATCTCAGATAGGGCTCTTGGAAAGCTTGGTGTATTCCATGGTCGCGTTGGACTGTGCGAGGGGCTGCTTGTAGCCTGCCAGACGCAGATCCATCTCCTGACGGATGGTGGCGGCGGTGCGGCCCGGATGCGTATAGATATAGAAGAAGCCCTTTTCAAGACCCTCCATGATGGTGGCGACTGCCTGATCAACGGAGACAACACCCATTGCGAAAGACAGCGCTTTATCCTCATCGGTCTGCGGATCGGCAAGGCGCTTGACCAATGCGGCCGTAGGTGCCGATAACGGTCTTGAGGAGATTATCCCAATCAGCCTCGACCGTCACGTCCTGCTGCACGTACATCACGTCGACGCTCATTTCCTTGAGTGCGGCTCGAGGTGCAGAACAGCCTTCAGGACTATATGCTGCAGAAGAATCAGGAGAGCTGGGACCTGCTGATCGACAAATACCTTTCCGAGACACACCAGAGCTACGACGCGGATACGCTCAGATTCCTGACGCAGTTTGTATCTCAGGTGATTGGAAACATGATGATCGACTGGGCAAAAAAGGGCATGAAAACGCCCGTAGAGCTCATGTGCAAAATGAACGAGGTTGCAACTATGGGCATCTACGGGATAATAAACACCGAGAATATGGCAGATGATTTCAGAAGAGAAATAAATCTGTGATAAGAGCGGCAGCGATTTTTCCTTTTCGCTGCCGCCGTTTTATTTTTTATTCGTGCGCGGCCTTGTAGTCCTCGCCCCAGACGCGCATCGCTTCCAGTATCGGGCGGAGACTGTAACCGAGCTCCGTCAGTGTATATTCCACGCGCGGCGGGACTTCGGGATAGACGGTGCGGGTGAGCAGGCCGTCAGCCTCCATTGAGCGCAGACTATCGGTCAGCACTTTCTGGCTGATGCCCTCCAGATCCTTTTTCAGCTCGTTGAAGCGCCACGGGCGCGAGAGCAGGTTGCGCATGATGAGCAGCTTCCACTTGCTGCCGATCAGAGCCACGGTGGTCGCCACCGGGCAGGCGGGCATTTCTTCCTTTGTAAGCATATATGCAGCACTCCTTTTTGAATGTTACACTCATATTATAATGCAGCATGCTCAATGTTGCAAGGGACTTCCGAACACGCTCCAAGAGTTACCAAAAGGTGACTGAGTAATAGATTTGTGCGCACCCGCGCCGGGCTGAAGATACTGTTTCTGGAGCTCGGGGTCGGGTACAACACCCCGGTCATTATAAAATACCCGTTCTGGCACATGACGGCAAAGAACCCCAAGGCAGTCTACGCCTGCATAAACCTCGGCGAGGCGGACGCGCCCGATAACATCGCCGCGCGCAGCATATGCATCGATGGCGATATCGGCGCGGTGCTGGAGGGGCTGCGGTAAAAGACATTGTTGACTATCGCGGCGGAATATGGTACTATGCCTCTGCTTATCAGAGGACTTGCGGTCACGGTGACCGTTTAAGTGGGATAAGACCAATCGGGTCTTGTCCCACTTTTTTCATGGGGCAAGGCTTTGCCCCATTTTCTTTTTTCGGAGGTCATCTGCATGAACGCAAGAGCGAAGGCTTTGATAGGCTACATTTTCCCCGCGCTGGGCGGGCTGTTCGTAACGTATCTGTATAACGTAGTCGACGGCATATTTGTCGGGCAGGGAGTCGGCTCCGCGGCGCTCGACGCAGTCAATATCGCGGTGCCGTTTATCACGACGGTGGTCGCGGTCGCGGCAATGTTCCCGATGGGCGGCGCTGCCATCGTCGCCATACGCATGGGGCGCGGCATTGTGCTCGAGGCGCTGATGATCTTCTGTCTCCCGCTCATATTCGGCGCAGAGGCCATATGGCTCGCGCCGCTCGTGACCGAGGTCGTAACGCTCATCGCCACTGTAGCGCCGGGCAGGATGAAGCGGCTGAGCAGAAATTAACAAACATCCACGGCAGGTTGTTCTTACTGCCGTGGATGTGTGTCGTATTATACGCTTTACTCGTTCGGGTTCGCGCGGACTATCTTGCCGAGGTTCCACACAAGCGCGGCTTCGTGTGCTGCCTGCTCGCGCTCCTCGGGGGTCTTGTAGCTGAAGGCCGCGGTCTGGGAGCCGCAGTCGACGCACATGGCGTACCAGCACCAGCCCTGCTCCTCTTCGAGCAGCCCCGCGCCGCCGCAGTACGGGCAGTCGTGCAGCTCGATCTTATCAAAAATATCAGACATATTTATCACTCCACAGAAATCATGTAGTAATACACGGGCTGGCCGCCGTTGACGACGCTGACCTCAGCGTCCGGGAAGCAGCCGATTATCGTCTCCGCGGCCTCGTTCGCCTTGTCCTCGGCAACATCGCTGCCGTAATAGACGGTGATGAACTCGGGGCTCAGCTCGTCGAATGCCCAGCTCAGCTCCTTGAAGAGGGTCTTTTCACTGCTGTAGCTGCCGAGCAGAGCGCCGTCGAGCAGGGCAAGATATTCGCCCGCGTGGATCTCATGGCCGTCAAAGTCCGAGTCACGCGCAGCATAGGTGACCATAGCGGTGTGGACATTGCCGGCGGCCTCGTTCATCGCGGCGATAAGGTTCTCCTCGGTCTCCTCGGGGTTAAAGTTCAGCATCGCGGAAATGCCCTGCGGCACTGTCCTCGTCGGGATGATGATAACTTTCTTATCGCTCAGGCGGACGCACTGCTCCGCCGCCATGATGATGTTCTTATTGTTCGGCAGCACGAAAACGGTGTTTGCCGGGGTGCGGTTTATCTCTTTGAGGATATCGTCGGTCGAAGGGTTCATGGTCTGGCCGCCGGTGACGATACCGTCCGCGCCGAGCTCCTTGAACAGACCCTCAAGACCTTTGCCCGCACACACGGTGACAACGCCGTAGTCCTTCACGCTCTTACAGTACTGCTCCTCGCCCTCCTCAAGCTCGCGCTCGATGGCATCGAGGTCGTCCGTCGTCTGGACATGCTTACCGGCGAGGATATCGTCATGCTGGGTGCGCATGTTCTCGATCTTCGCAAGCTCCAGCGTGCCGAAATTCTGCGCCTCGTTGAGGGCGTTGCCGGGGATGTTGGTGTGGACATGGACCTTGAAGGCCTCATCGTCCTCGCCGATAACAAGGCTGTCACCGATGCTGGTGAGATACTTGCGCAGCGGCTCAAGGTCAACGTCGGGATCATGCTTGCGCACGATGAAGACCGTATCGAACGCGAAGGTGATATCCTCTGTGTCGAACACATCGAAAGCACTGCTCTCCTTCTCGGTCTCGACGATCTCGTCCACGTTCTCGGGAGCGGTGATCTCACCGCGGTAGGAGGCGAGCATCGCGCCGAGGATGTACATATAGCCCTGACCGCCGGCGTCAATGACTCCGGCTTTCTTGAGCACAGGGTTCTGGTTCACGGTCTCGGCCAGAGCGTCGCTGCCTGCCTTGATGGCGCAGTCAAGGCAGCTTTCAAGGCCCGCGCCGGCGTTCGCCGCTTCGACGGCGGCAGCTGCCGCCATGCGCGAGACGGTAAGGATGGTGCCCTCGGCGGGCTTCATAACGGCCTTATAGGCTGCGTCGACGCCGTCCTGCATCGCACCGGCGAACTCCTGTGCGCCGGCGGTATCGAGCCCTTTGAGGCGCTTGGAGATGCCCCTGAAGAGCAGGGAGAGGATAACGCCGGAGTTGCCGCGCGCGCCGCGGAGCAGCGCGGAAGCCACGCAGTCCGCCGCCGCGGCTATCGTGTCGAACTCTTTCTTCTTAAGCTCCGTCGCGGCCTTATCCATAGTCAGCGCCATATTGGTGCCGGTATCCCCGTCGGGCACGGGGAAAACGTTGAGGTCGTTTATCGCCTGAACATTGGCATGGAGCGCTGCGTTGGCGCAGAGTATCATCTCTTTGAAGGCAGCGGCGTCTATATAATTTCTCAATTGAATGTACCTCCGCATGGCATGGGCCCTCCCATGCCGGAATTTTTATCCGATGATCGTGTCAATATAAACGTCAACGCTCTTGACCGGGACTCCGGCGGCCTTCGTGAGCTTATAGCTGACTGTATTCATAATGCTGCGTGAAACTGCCGCGATATTGACGCCGTGGTCGACGCCAATATGCAGCTCGAGAGATACGCTGCCGTCGCCGTTATAGTGCACCTCAACGCCCTTGGACATCGATTCCCTGCGCAGAAGCTGGAGCGGACCGCCGTCCTTGCTGCGCCCTGCCATACCCTTGACGCCGAAGCAGCTGGTAGCCGCGTCGCCCGCAAGGTAGGTCAGAACCTCATCGGTAATGCTGATGTTTCCCTTGCTGCTGCTGATATTGACCATTAAGTAACAGCTCCCTTCCTTCGGTTTCCCGGCAGGCGGACGCGCTGCGCCCCAATGCGCGGCAGCTCCGCCTGAACCAGAGATTTATTATAATACAGGCACCGGAAAAGTACAAGAAATATTTGAAGTATTCGCCGCTTTTGTGCAGTATTCTACAGTAATATCAGTCTTTTTGCTCACTCAACGGTGACGGACTTGGCCAGATTGCGTGGTTTGTCTATGTCACAGCCCTTGTGCAGCGCCACATAATACGCGAAAAGCTGGAGCGGTATGACGCCGAGGGAGGGCTGGAGGATGACATGGGTATCCGGCACGGAGAGCACGTTCTCCGCCGTCTTGCGCATATCGGCGGCTTTGCTCTCCGCCGTCAGGGCCACGATATCCGCCCCGCGCGCCTTGACCTCGATGATGTTCGAGAGCGTCTTTTCAAACAGCGGCTTATAGGTACCGAGCGCAACGACGAGGGTACCGTCCTCGATAAGGGATATGGTGCCGTGCTTGAGTTCGCCCGATGCGTAGGCCTCGGAGTGGATATAGGAGATCTCCTTGAGCTTGAGGCTGCCCTCAAGGCCGAGGGCGTAATCAAGGTTGCGCCCGATGAAGAAGATGGAATTATGATTGAAGTAGCGGGAGGCGAGGTACTTTATCTCGTCGATATCCTCGAGCACGGCCTCCATCTTGACAGGCAGGGCAAGAAGCTCCTCGACGATCTCCTCATACTCCGCGTCGCCGATGCTGCCGCAGACCTTGGCAAAATAAACGCCGAGCATATCCAGCAGCACAAGCTGCGTGCTGTAAGCCTTGGTGGTAGCGACGGCGATCTCGGGGCCTGCCCAGGTGTAGAGGACATCGTCCGACTCGCGGGCGATGGAGCTGCCGACGACGTTCACGATGGAGAGGATCTTCGCGCCGAGGCGGCGCGCCTCGCGGAGCGCGGCCATGGTATCGAGCGTCTCGCCCGACTGGCTGATGACGATGACAAGGCTGTTCGGCCCGACGAGGGGATCGGCATAGCGAAACTCCGAGGCGAGCTGCACATCCACGGGCTTTCTCAGAAGCCGCTCAAGATTATACTTGCCGACCATGCCGACATGGTAGGACGAGCCGCAGGCTACGATGAATATCCTGTCAAGGCTGCGGATGAAGTCCTCATCAAGGCTCAGCTCATCGAAAACGATCTGGCCTTCCTTTATTCTTGGGGAGATGGTCTTGCGCACGGCCTCGGGCTGCTCCATGATCTCCTTGAACATGAAGTGCGGATAGCCGCCCTTTTCGGCAGCGCTGACGTCCCAGTCGACATAGCTGTGCTCTTTCTCGACGGGCTGGCCGTATTCATCAAAGACCTGGATGCCGTCGGCGGAGACGAGGGCGACCTCGCCGTCGTTCATATATGCCACATCGCGCGTATGCTTGATGAGCGCAGTAACGTCAGAGGCGATGAAATTGCAGCCGTCACCGTAGCCGAGGAGCAGAGGCGCATCCTTGCGTGCGGCGATGAAGCTGTCGGGCGTGTCCTTGCACATGATACCCAGGGCGTATGCGCCCTCGATGCGGTCGAGCATGCGGTAGACAGAGGCCATAAAGTCCCCGCAGCTGTCATAGAAATACTCGAGCAGCTGCGCGACGACCTCGGTATCGGTCTCGGAGCTGAAGTGCATACCCTGAGAGATAAGAAATTCCTTTATCTCAACATAGTTCTCGATGATGCCGTTATGCACGACGGCGATGTTCCTGCCCTCACTCAGGTGCGGGTGGGAGTTTATGTCGTTCGGTTCGCCATGCGTCGCCCAGCGCGTATGGCCGATGCCGAGCGTGCCGGTGAGGCTGCGTCCGTTATCCGTCAGCGCCTTGAGCACGCTCAGACGCCCCTTGGATTTCTTTACCTGTAAGCCGCGCCTGCCGCCGAGAACGGCGAGACCGGCAGAGTCATACCCGCGGTATTCGAGCCTTTCAAGCCCGTCCAGCAGAATGGGAGCGGCCTGCTCTTTCCCAACGTAACCTACTATGCCGCACATGGTTTCACGTCCTTTCACTCTTTTATATATATTTTCCCATTATTTACCACTATTATATATAATAGCACACAAAAAGAAATTATATCACCGGAGCGCTTTTCCTGCAAGTGTCCGAAATTCTATATAGTGCACAGTTTCGGCCGCCGTAAATAGTCAGTTATTACAACTTTGCACGATTTACCCGTTTTGCCCTTGAAAAATTGTTAGGCTTGCATTAGAATAGCCGTCGGTGTCTTCTGCGCGTGCCGCGCGGGATGGCACTATATTTTGTGCCAGAAACCAAGTTTTTCGATTTTGTAATCAATATATAGTGATTTTGCTATTGACAAGCGCGGCATATGGCCTTATTATATACAAGCGCGATGACGGCGCGATGCTAACGCGAAGGAGGATGCGGCATGCTTATATCCGGTCTGCAGAAGCTGACTCTGCTGGATTATCCCGGCCTTGTCGCCTGTACGGTGTTCACCGGCGGCTGCAACTTCCGCTGCCCGTTCTGCCACAACGCCCCTCTGGTGCTGCCGGAGGAACTGGCGCACGACACGGACGAGGAGCAGGTGCTGAGCTTTCTCAAAAAGCGCGCGGGTGTGCTTGACGGCGTCGCGATAACCGGGGGCGAGCCGCTGCTGCACAGCGACATCGGCGCGTTTCTCGAAAAGGTGCGCGCGCTCGGCTTCAGGATAAAGCTCGACACTAACGGTTCCTTTCCCGACAGGCTCATGGACATCGTCCGCGCGGGGCTTGTGGACAGGGTCGCGATGGATATAAAGAACTCGCCTGAGCTTTACGCGAAGACCGCGGGGGTCGACAGGCTCGACCTTGGCGCGATAGAGCGCTCGAAGGATTTTCTTTTAAGCGGCAGCGTGGACTATGAGTTCAGGACGACCGTTGTAAAAGGGCTGCACTCGCGCGAGAGCGTCAGGGATGCGGCAAAATGGATAAGCGGCGCAAAGGAGTATTACCTCCAGCAGTTCAAGGATTCCGGCCATGTGCTGGACATCCGCGGGCTCGGCGCCTATGACGAAGCAGAAATGCACTCGCTGGCCGACGCGGCGGCGGAATACGTTCCGTCGGTGCAGGTCAGGGGTGTCTGATATACCAAAGACAGGGGGATAAAGAATTGTATCAGGTAGTAAAGCGCGACGGTAAAATAGTGGAGTTCGACATAAACAAGATCGCCGCCGCAATCAAGAAGGCGTTTGACGCCACCGGCACGGATTATAACGACAGCGTCATTGACTTTCTGGCGCTGAAGGTCTCGGCAGACTTCCTGCCGAAGATAAAGGACGGCAAGGTCGCCGTCGAGGATATTCAGGACAGCGTCGAGGCGGTGCTCTCCCGCGGCGGCTACGAGGCGGTCGCAAAGTCCTACATCCTCTACCGCAAGCAGCGCGAGAAGCTGCGCAACACCAAGTCCTCTTACCTCGATTATAAGGAGACTGTCGACAAGTACCTCAACATCGAGGACTGGCGCGTCAAAGAAAACTCCACCGTCACCTATTCCGTCGGCGGACTTATCCTCTCGAACTCCGGCGCCATCACCGCGAACTACTGGCTCAGCGAAGTATACGATCAGGAGATCGCTGACGCGCACCGCAACTGCGATATCCACCTGCATGACCTGAGCATGCTCACCGGCTACTGCGCCGGCTGGAGCCTGCGCCAGCTCATCAAGCAGGGTCTAGGCATCCCGGGTAAGATCAACTCCTCTCCCGCAAGCCACCTGTCCACCCTCTGCAACCAAATGGTGAACTTCCTCGGCATCATGCAGAATGAGTGGGCCGGTGCTCAGGCTTTCTCCTCGTTCGACACGTATCTGGCTCCGTTCGTGAGAGTCGATAACCTCACCTACAAGGAAGTCAAGCAGTGCATCCAGTCTTTCATCTTCGGCGTGAACACCCCGTCCCGCTGGGGCACTCAGGCTCCGTTCTCCAACATCACGCTCGACTGGACCGTCCCCGCTGACCTCAAGGATCAGCCCGCGATAGTCGGCGGCAAGGAGATGGACTTCACCTACGGCGACTGCAAGAAGGAAATGGACATGGTCAACAAGGCCTTCATCGACATTATGATCGAAGGCGACGCGAACGGCCGCGGCTTCCAGTACCCGATCCCGACCTACTCCATCACCCGCGACTTTGACTGGTCTCCCACGGAGAACAACAAGCTCCTCTTCGAGATGACCGCAAAGTACGGTACTCCCTACTTCTCTAACTACATTAACTCCGACATGGAGCCGAGCGATGTTCGCTCTATGTGCTGCCGCCTGCGTCTCGACCTCAGAGAGCTGCGCAAGAAGTCCGGCGGTTACTTCGGCTCCGGTGAGTCCACGGGCTCGGTCGGCGTCGTGACGCTGAACATGCCGCGCCTTGCATACCTCGCTAAGGATGAGAAGGACTTCTACGCCCGTCTCGATAAGCTCATGGATCTCTCCGCGCGCTCCCTCAAAATTAAGCGCACGGTCATCACAAAGCTCCTTGACGCGGGGCTCTACCCCTACACCAAGTATTACCTCGGCACCTTCGATAACCACTTCTCAACCATCGGCCTTGTCGGCATGAACGAAGCCGGTCTCAACGCGAAGTGGATCCGTGCCGATATGACAAGCCCCAAGTGCCAGCAGTTCACCAAGGAAGTGCTCGACCATATGCGCGAGCGTCTGAGCGATTATCAGGAGCAGTACGGCGACCTGTATAACCTCGAGGCTACTCCCGCCGAGTCCACCTCCTACCGTCTCGCGAAGCACGATGTGGAGCTCTACCCCGACATCATCACTGCGGCGGAGCCGGGCGGCACCCCGTACTACACCAACAGCTCTCACCTGCCTGTCGGCTACACCGACGATATCTTCGCCGCGCTCGACATTCAGGACGATCTCCAGACGCGCTACACCTCCGGCACCGTCTTCCACGCCTTCCTCGGCGAGAAGCTGCCGAGCTGGGAGGCCGCGGCAAACCTCGTGCGCAAGATCGCCGAGAACTACAAGCTGCCCTACTACACCCTCTCTCCCACCTACTCCGTCTGCAAGCACCACGGCTACATCAGCGGCGAGCATTTCACCTGCCCTGAGTGCGGCGAGCCCGCCGAGGTCTACAGCCGCATCACCGGCTACTACCGCCCTGTGCAGAACTGGAACGCCGGTAAGACCCAGGAGTACAAGGAGCGCAAGGAATACGTCATCGATCACTCCGTGCTCAAGCACAACGGGCCGATCGAGGAGACCGCTCCCAAGGCTGAGGAGCACACCGCGAAGAACGGCGAGCATGAGGGCGAAGTCCACGCCGGTGCAAGAGCGATGCTCTTCGCAACGCCGACCTGCCCCAACTGCCGCATCGCCTGCTCTTATCTCGACAAGGCCGGCTTCAAGTATGAGAAGCTGATGGCCGGGGACAATGTTGAGCTTGCACTCAACTACGGCGTCAAGCAGGCTCCGACCCTTGTCATCACCGACGGCGAGAGCTTCGAGAAGTTCGCTGGCGCGGGTGCGATCAAGGAATTCCTGAACGCGCAGGCATAAGCGATCACCTATAATAAAAAATCAAAGCCCGGATAAAACCGGGCTTTGTCATGTGAGGATGTAGAACATGATCTATGACGTCATCGTTATCGGCGGCGGCCCCGCGGGGCTCACCGCGGCGACATATATAAGGCGCGCGGGCAAGAGTGTGCTGGTCATCGAGAAGGCCGCCTTCGGCGGGCAGATCACGCGCAGCAGCAATGTTGAGAACTTCCCCGGATATATCTCCGTCAGCGGCGCGCAGATAGGCGATATGCTGCTGGAGCAGGCGATGAACCAGGGCGCGGAGGTCGAGCTTGAGGAGGTCGTGTCCGTGTCCGCCGCGGGCGAGGGAAAGACCGTAGTCTGCGCGTCCGGTGCGGAATATACTTGCCGCGCGCTCATAATTGCGACCGGCGCGAAGCCGCGCACACTCGGCCTTGAGAACGAGGAGCGGCTCACCGGCAGCGGCGTGTGCTATTGCAGCGTGTGCGATGGCGCATTCTTCGCCGGGCAGGATGTCGCCGTCTCGGGCGGCGGCAACAGTGCGCTCTCCGACGCGATGCTGCTGAGCGAAATTTGCCGCAAGGTGTATCTCATCCACCGGCGCGGCAGCTTCCGCGGCGAGGCAATGCTCGTCGAGGCGCTGCGCGGCAAGGCCAATGTGGAGTTCGTGCTCGATGCGAAGATAAGCGCGCTGATTGGCGGGGACGATCTCTCCGGTGTCGAGGTCGAGCAGGGCGGCGAGCGCCGTGTGCTGCCGGTGTCCGGGCTCTTCGTCTCCATCGGCCGCGCGCCCGATACCGAAGTTTTCAGCGGGCTCATCTCTCTCGACAAGGGCGGCTACGCCGCCTCGGGCGAGGACTGCCTGACCGTCTGCCCCGGCGTTTTCGTCGCGGGCGACTGCCGCGCAAAGTCCGTCCGCCAGCTCACGACCGCCATGTCCGACGGCTCCGTCGCGGCGCTCGCAGCCTGCGCATGGCTGGATAAGTAAGGTGAATATTGAAAAATCACAGGCTGCACGAATTTCCGTGCCGCCTGTGATTTTTCATTTCTGCGGAGCAAAGTAGTGCGCCTGGGCGTAGGCGAAGCTTTCGTTGAAGCGGCGTGCGGCCTCGATGCTGAGCGCGTCCTTTGGGCGCATCATGTCAAAGGCGTGCATGTCCGTCTCATAAACATCCGCGCTCGCGGGTATACCGCAGTCCTTGAGCCGACGGATATACTCCAGCGTCTCGGCGTAGAACGGCTCGCCGGTGCTGACGAAGGTGTACGCCGGGGGCAGCCCCTCCATGTTCTCAACGCGGGCGGGCGCGGCGTAGGGCGGAAGCGTCTCACGGTCGGTGCCGCGCAGATAGCAGCGCCATCCGAAGTGGTTCTTCCACGTGTTCCACACGCGCCCGTGGTTATCGCGCGAGGTTTCGGTGTCCCGGTCGTCAAGCATCGGGTAGAGCGGCATCTGAAAGGCGACGTTCACCTCTCCAGTGTCCCGCGCCCTGATGCAGACCGCCGCGCACAGCCCTCCTCCTGCGCTCTCGCCGCCGACCATGAGCTGGTTCTGACGCATCCCAAGCTCCGCCGCGTGCTCTTTCATATAAACCAGCGCCGTATAGCAGTCGTCGATCGCCGCGGGGTACGGCGAAAACGGTGCAAGCCGGTAGCCGGGGGAGACGACGACAGCGCCGAAGCTCTTCACCAGCTCGACTGCGCGGGAGATGTATACCATCTCCTTCATGCCGGAAATATATCCGCCGCCGTGGATCCACAGCACGCCCGTAGCCGGGGCAGAAAGCTCCTCCGGGGACAGCACCAGCGCCGGGACGCGCCGGGCACCAGATGGGATGTATATTTTCCGCACCCGTATTCCAGGGCAGGGCTTCATTATAAGCATAGGCCGCTCCTGATGTGGTTTCTTATAATGTATATTACATCAAAAGTACGCACGGCGCAAGGCAGGCTTTATTTTCGCACTATTCAAACCGGCGCGGTCATGGTAGAATAGGACAAAACTCAAAAACGAGAGGTCACATATGAAATACAAATGCCTTGTCTTCGACCACGACGACACTGTCGTGAACAGCACCGCGACGATACACCACCCCTGCTTTCAGGAATACCTCAACTCGCGCTACCCCGGGCGCACCTGCTCACTCGAGGATTACTTCAAAAAGAACTTTGCCCCCGGCTTTGTCGAGATGTGCCGCGAGGAATACGGCATGGACGACGCCGCGCTGCAGGACGAGCTTGAATACTGGCGCGCCTACGTGGAGAACCACATCCCGCTCGCCTACCCCGGCATCCGTGAGATAATGGAGCGTCAGAAGGCCGAGGGCGGGCTTATATGCGTCGTGTCCCATTCGCTTGAGCACAACATCCGGCGCGACTATAAGGCAAACTCTCTGCCCGAGCCCGACGCCGTCTACGGCTGGGACTATCCGCCTGAGCAGCGCAAGCCCGCGCCGTTTCCGCTCGAGGATATAATGGAGCGCTTCTCGCTCACGGCGGGCGACCTGCTGATGATAGACGATCTCAAGCCCGGCTATGACATGGCGCTGAGCTGCGGGGTGGATTTCGCCGCCGTCGGCTGGGCAAACGATATAAAGTCCATCGAGGATTTCATGCGCGCCAACTGCCGCTGGTACTTTAAGTCCGTCCCGGAGCTCGCGGAATTCCTTGGTACGTGATACATTACTATATTTAATACTAAATATTCGTTAGGTGGACTTGACTTTTAGGCCATAGATGGTATAGTAGTTTTACATTCTGTTCTAAAATGAAACTGGAAAGGAGCAAAAATATGGAAACTAAGCTTGAGAAAAAGTTTGGCCTGTTCACCGCAATATGCATGGTCGTCGGTATAGTCATCGGTTCCGGCGTGTTCTTCAAGGCGCAGACCGTTCTCCAGAAGACCGAGGGCAACATGCCGCTCGGCATCCTCGCGTGGATCATCGGCGGCACGATAATGATAATCTGCATCCTGACCTTTGCCGCAATGGCGCAGCGCTACGAAAAGGTCAACGGCATCGTCGACTACGCCGAGGCCACCGTCGGCAGGAAATACGGGTATTACATAGGCTGGTTTCTGACGACGATCTATTACCCCACGCTCACCTCCGTGCTCTCATGGCTCTCCGCGCGCTACACCCTCGTGTTCATCACCTCCTGCTGGCCGGATTTCCCAATGATAATCCCGGCAGCCGAGGGCGGCTGCATCATCGGGCCCGAGTGCCTTGCGCTGATGATGTTCTACCTCGTCTGCGCATATGTCGTGAATGCGCTCTCCCCCAAGCTTGCCGGAAAGCTCCAGACCTCGACCACCGTTATAAAGCTTATCCCGCTGTTCCTGATGGCAGTGGTCGGCGTCATCGTCGGCCTTGTAAGCCCGACGCATATGCTCCAGAGCAACTTCGCGACCGGCGCTGTCTCCGGAAGCGTTGGCGCGCCGCTGCTGGCTGCCGTCTGCGCGACCTCCTTTGCCTATGAGGGCTGGATAATCGCGACCTCCATCAACGCCGAGCTCAAGGACGCAAAGCGCAACCTGCCAAAGGCGCTGATAATCGGCGGGATAATAATCATCATCACCTATATCGCCTACTATGTCGGCGTGGCAGGAGGCGCAACTGTCGACGTGCTGATGAACGACGGCGCGACCAGCGCCTTTACGAACATCTTCGGCGGCGTGCTCGGCAATATCCTCAACCTCTTCATCGCCATCTCCTGCATCGGCACAATGAACGGCCTGATGCTCGGCTGCTGCCGCGGTATGTACTCTCTTGCCGCGCGCAACGAGGGGCCAAAGCCCGAGCTCTTCAGGCAGATAGACAAGGTCTCCAACATGCCGACGAACTCCGCCATTATCGGCCTGCTGTTCTGCGCGATATGGGGCACGTATTTCTATCTGTCGAACCTCGCAGGGACGTGGAGCGGAGCCGTCGCCTTCGAGGGCACCGCGCTTGAGAGCGTCCCCTTCCTGTTTGACTCCTCGGAGCTGCCGATCATCACCATTTACGCGATGTATATCCCCATCTTCATCCAGTGGATGCACAAGGCCACTGATGAGACGGCCATGCGCCGCTTCGTCATCCCCGCGCTCGCGATAATCGGCTCGCTGTTCATGGTGTACGCCTGCATCGTCGGCCACAAGCTGGCGAACCTCTGGTACCTGATAGTCTTTGCGGTGATAATGTTCATCGGCTATCTGTTCAGAAACAAGGATCTGAAATAAAGTTTTGCTGATAAATCCCGGACGGTGAATGAAGTGACCCCAAAAAGTTAGACAGTATTCTGAAGTAAAAATTGTTCAAGCAACCGAAAGGGCTTGCTGTCTGTGAATTGCAGGCGGCAAGCCCTTTAGCTTTGCCTTGATCCTGCGGTTGTTGTAGTAATCTAGATATTCGATCAGTTCCAGTTTGAAGTGTTCCATGGAGCGGAACTCCTGCAAATACAGCAGCTCACTTTTGAGCAGCCCGAAGAAATTTTCTATCACAGCATTGTCCAGACAGTTTCCCTTGCGGCTCATGCTCTGGCGAACACCTTTCTCCCGGAGCATCTGTTGGTATTGTTTGTGTTGGTACTGCCAGCCCTGGTCAGAATGGAGAATCAGGTTTGTTCCGGCCGGGATCTTTGCAAACGCCTCGTCCAGCATGGTGGTTACCATGCTGAGTACAGGACGATCCGATATGGTGTAACTGACCAGATCGCTGCTGCACAGATCAAGGATGGGAGAGAGATAGAGCTTCTCTCCAAACAAACTGAACTCTGTCACATCGGTGACCCACTTCTGGTTCGGCTTTTCGGCATGGAAATCCCGATTTAGCAGATTTGGCGCAATTTTGCCCACTTCTCCCTTATAAGAGCGATACTTCTTCATCCTGACACGGCAAA